>JGI24021J15306_10002488_pt1 | contig 20000 bp, 10 predicted proteins | sample Ectturendosymbi1_FD_15306 | JGI IMG/M metagenome (IMG submission 15306)
CACACACACACACACACACACACACACACACACACACACACACACACATGGCCTACGCCACTGCAATGCGACGATCTGAACAGCGGAGAAAAGAGAGCATGTGCGGAAAGTTCTTACACAACGCAATTGCGAGTACAGGATTACAATAGCGTACTGCACAACACAAGAATTGTCCTTCGAGTGCCTTCGACGATCACCCGGGCAAAGATTCATTCGCTAATCAATCAAAAACAACTGAAGTTACCATCAAACGCACCGTTTGAAAGGACTTCAGCACTTTATACCTTTTGGTTTTTGTGTCAATCAGTGATCCATTAATTAAAATACGATATCGTGCAGATCTTTTTCGCTTCACTGTGCGTGTTTACCTAAAAATTAGACAATCCCTGGTGCGAAAACAATGTCCAGACTTTACAACAAACGTAAGTCACAAATCGTCCAAGAACATTTATCAGAGCGAAAATTAAAGATATGTGTAAATCATGCGACAAACAATTATTTTTTGTTGTTTTTTTGCAATATTTTGCAGTAAATATTTACCTACCCTTAGGAATGTGTCAAATCTAAATGAGTTTTTTAATTGATGCTTTCCACGACTGCTTTGCAAATTCCCTAAAAATTTTCAGTAACCTGAAAGAGGTTGCATATCTTGGTATGGATTAATATTTTTTAAAGAAATTTCAGCTGCATCTTCTGAAAAATTGTACTATGTATTGCATTGTGTGACGTCTTCACCCCGCATGCAACGCAATAGACTTGAGCATGCATGGCAGTAACAAAGAACACAAAAAACTAACAACGAACCATAAGTGGTGGCCATCATTGCTGTTATAAACTAGCAATACAGGTTTCATTACACTTGAAGCTTAAAGCACCAGGAAAATTGAAGATAAAAACTTCACTTTGATTGTTTTGCAGGAGGTCAGCTGGGTTTATGGATTGGCATAAGCTTTGTGACGCTTGCAGAGGTGCTTCAATACTTGTTTCTTCGCATGAAAGTTTTGTGTTGCGGAAGGGCAAAGTTGAGCAAGAAGAAACAACCGGAAAATCCAAGCAACGCTCCCAATGCCAATGGAAGTATAAAAAGTGCTTGGAAAAGTCCTAAATATATATCTTGACACCTTGTAAATCATGCGACAAACAATTATTTATCTCTGTCTGTTTGGTATATGTGGAATAATGTGGGCATGGTGATGTAGGCTACAAGGCATGACTTACACATTTAGCAGTCAGTGAGGAATAAGGCACTTAGGAGACTTGTTTTGACACAGTGTTGAAAGATTTTTGTGAAATAAGCAGTCCTTTGAATCACATGACTAACATTGGTTTGGTGTCTAAATTGTCACGCTCACAATTAGGTAGTTAGTAATTTTTGTGGGCAACGCAAGTTGTGCGTCGAAATCGACACCTTCCTAATTTACGGAAGCAACGTTTCTTTGAAACCAAAAGTTGAATGCAGGTTTTAAAACTGCAATAAGATTACAGTAATAAAAACTCGTAGGCTTTCAAAAACGCACAAGTTACAATCAACTACAAAAGATCTATTTTACGACAGACGGTGTTACACGTGCTCGAAATTTTAGCCTTGTACGAATCAAACATATTTTAATAATAATTTTACCTTCATAGATTTGCTCCAACATTTGTGCATTTGCCAGAGTGTTAAGTTAACAGCGTTGGAGCTCCAAGGGAATCAGTAAGCGATGAACTTTAGAACTATGCTTTTAATCAAAACCACCTTTCATGACGATCAAAGAGACAATGTCGATGAACAAGCAAATGCAGTATCTAATATTGGCCAGTTTGTTTCATTCGTATGAAAATCCCAGCATGCTCGGTAAATTTGCTCTTGACATTTTGACAAAATATACAGTTAAATGCCACAAAAACATTGAGAACGCTAACGAAGCCTTCGATATTTTGGAGTTTCATACAGTTTCTTTGATATGATCACCATTTTTGCCTGCTTTTATTTTGTGTTTACACTCCCAGTGCGTGCTCTGTTGCCTATCGCTTTTCCCTCCGTTCAGTGAAATTTTGTTTATCGCCAAAACTGTTGTCTGTCGACACATCAACATTATTTCACTGGAAATGTTTGTTCTTGTGTTGTTGTGTTCTTCAAGCATAAAGTAAAAATCCGTGCCGAACTAGAACTGCATTTACTACGATTTCGCTGCATTGAATATATGGTGTAGCGTGGTATGCTTCTGCTTGCTCGACCAGGACTGTGCTTGGTCAGGTGTGGTCATCGACTTTTGGAGCAAAATGCGGCTGCGTATGCGACTGCGAGGCTGACAACGGCAGACTGTGCATTGCTCAATATTGTGACACAGTGTCAATAGGAAGTTGTTTGGTTACAGTACAGTAAGTGCAATGCAGCATTGGCAGAAGAGTGAACCTGGTAGCGAGCGGGGGATCTCTATTGCTACTTGCTGCTGTAACATCACGCTCCCTGTATTTTGAGTTCGTGTCACCATAAGATGTAATCCTATAAAAATCCTGTAATACAAAAGCTTCCTAACAATGTTTAAACCCTCTGAAATGTTTCGCAAAATAAAGAACAAATGTTAGTTTTCTCTGTATCTGGGTTTCGGTGGAAAATCGGTCTATTCGATTTTCAGAATTTAATTTTTCTTTCATCTTCCGAAAGAATCAGAAACGAGCTGTATCTTAAAGCTGTTTTTAGATTCACACAACCGGCTGTGTTTCCTTGTAATTAGCCCGTTGTTTCGGACGGAATCTGAATGAAACCAAAGTAAGTTTAGCCACGACCGTCTGATTTGCAATCACCGCCAGAGATTACAAGTAAAAACAACAAATTTGCTGCAATCAACAAACAATCCATTTTTATTTTGCAAAAAGTCGCTGTTTACTTCTGACACGTTGAGGCTGCTGTGTGGCCTACCATTGTTTCAGAGATATTTTCCAAAACAAACGGTAAGAAATAGATGTTTGTGGAAGTAACTTTGATCCACAGGTGAAACAAGCAAGGTATCAACCGCAAATATTTAATGGGAATCGATTTCTCGTAAAACTACGCATCGTCAGTCCTTACACCTGCAAACAATGCTCACAGGCGAAAGTTGAAAGCCTAAAGCCAGGTCATAGAAAGCAAACAACCTCGAGACTGTGGTGAAAAATCGCACAACACCAACTGCGACAATTAAAACTAGAAATTACGTCTTAATCAACCACATGCATTCAATGAAGCTTCAAAACTTACTGCAAAAATAGCACGAACTTTATAAATCCCAACGCCAGCTACGATACGATGTATGGAATACGTCGTTTTCAGATAAATGCAACTAAACTGACAAGGCGACACGTCCAATAACTGTATAGCATGAAACAACATGCCGTATGATTTAGAATAACTGCAGAATGCTCAAGCTCATCGCGCATTTTGTAGCGATGGCAACCAAATCTCTGCGGACGTAACTGAAACGCTGTGACTGACGAGAACCAAAACGCCCGCACAGTGGCGGTGAAAAATAAAGCACATCAAGGCTAAGTACGAAAGTAAACAAAATTTATCTCACGCTGGGAGTATCATGTTTTGAATATTAATTTGTGCGTTAAGTTTGTGATACCACTTATCTTTAGAGATATTCAAAGATTGAAAACTAGGTTGTTCAACATAAGTAACGGTGTAAGCTTCATGTATGGCTGGTTTATTTAAGTTACCATGGAACACTGAATAGTGCCGCGACAAGGCCACTTTATCTTTGTCATTTTTGTCAATTTCACAATCGGGTCTGTTCCAATTACAGCGGTGCGATGACCATCTCTTGGAAATTTTGTTTGACCAACATATTTTTCGTGGCATATCACACAAGTCACTGCACAAAAACCATATTTTGCGCATGTCAAGTTTTGATTGAGCGGGAAGATTTTAGTTTTGCTCATTATTTGTGAAACACTTGGCACCATTGACCTGTTGTGTTTCCCATGGTGAACACAAAGTACCCCATGAAATTTATACATGTTCTCGCGTCATGCTTAAAGCAAGGTGATTGTAGTTGGTAACTTTTTTCCCAATTGTAGTCGGTCTTTTGCAGGTTATCATTGCCTTCCGATTTAAAGCTAAATCATATAGACATTTTGGTCTTAAGGAACTCATAAAGCTAAAAAGTTCAAAAATAACCTTGAAAATAACAACCCAATTTATTTCTGTTGCATGTAGAACTGCAAGCTTCGAGTGTCTTCAAAGTTAAATGCTGAACACTTTACAAGAAGTTGGAAAAGTTGAATGTGAAAATCATTGATTATCGCAAATAATTGTTTCACGTGAGGAAGGATACTGCTTTAAATATTAATGTGTGCGTTACGTTTGTCAAACCATTTATCTTCACAGGTATCCTGAGTGTGAAACTTGGTTGTTCTATAAACGTAACAGTGAAAGCTTCATAGAGAGATGGTTTATTTATGATGTCATGGAACACTGAAAAGTACCACAATAAAACCATATTATCACTGTCATCCCTGATTTCTGGTTTGTTCAAATTTACTGAGATGCGATGACCATCCCGACAAAAATACCATAGTTTGCCATGTCAGGTTTGGGTTCAGTGGGAAGTATTTGTTTTTTGTCATTATTTGTGAAACACTTGGGACTATGGATTTGTTGTGTTTTCCACAGTAACTACAGAGTCCACAGTACTTCCAACGCCTTTACACACCTTACATTTGCTTTTTTCTTGCAGAAAGCAAGGTGCTTGTAGTTGGTAGCTTTTGTCCAGTTGGTAGGCCTTTTGTAAGTAACCATTGCTTTCGTATTTACGGCTTTTTCTCTCCCTAATAAAGTTAGCCAGTGGGTGAAAGATGTGGCCTGACATGAAAGCAATGAGATCAATGTGGAAGAACGAACACGTCCCGCAAAAAATGACAAGAAAAATGACCCACTGGTTTGGGCTACAGGATGATGTACGATGTGCTCTGTCTGAAATTATTCCCGTATAGATAAGCTACTCAAGAACAAGTAATATCAAACTTCCCGTTGAATATATTTGAATAGCAACTTGCATACCTTTCTTAAAATGCATGAACACTATCGTTCATATAGGCAAGATCATGCGTCGCCCTCTAGCCTGAATTCTAGCAAGATTAAGGTCGGCATTTCACTGAAAAATTCCAGACATCTGGCCTTTATTTAACATGGTTTTGCATGTACGTTATAGTTTGGCGTGGTTTTGGCCTTTTTATTGGTGTTGACTAAAAAAACGTTTGTTCAGCAATTTTTTTTTATGTCGGCTTTGAGTTCAAACTTTTAGATTCTTTTCAGCCTGCTTGACGTTTGTTGCAGCTATTTGGCATATTTTCACTAGCGATTTAAAATAGTTTGTCGGTCGGTCCCCAGAAAGCTTAATATTTTTTTTTCTGTGACCGCATTTTGTAATAGATGCTTTGTGGAATTGTGACATATCTAATATATCAGACGCTTGTGTACCAAATTCATAGCAATTAAAAANTAAGGGATGGTGCACGTTTGTATTTTCATAACCTGTATTTAAATTTTATAATTTATAGGTACTTTTCAGAAGCATTTGCTATGAGAAGAAGCTACTTTTGGAGATTATAAAAATTCTTTATATTCTATATACAATAATTCTAAGCGTAAGTTCCATAGCAACATCGCATTTCTGAGATTACTCATCAGAGTATTTCAAAAGAGACAGCCATCAACCTGTTTCGCATTGTTTAGCATATTTGAAGCTATTTGGCATACTTGGATAAGTGATTTGCCATTTTTGGTCAATCTGGATCGGCAACTCTAGAATCTAGAGCTTCGCTGAATTTGTCTTTTGCAATCGAGACCAAAACGGCGCGTAGTTTGGCATCTCACTATTTGTTTTCATCTTATGAATTTAGGTCATGAACACCCAGAAATCCTTCTGTGGGCCCCTAGGGGTTCATAGACCCCCGGTTAGGAACCACTGCGCTAGCTGGTTTTATATCAACTCCCTTTGATATTGCAGCGAAGGGACAAAACAATCTGACACGTTAAATGTCGCGCTCGCCTGTGTTGTACCCAGTGGCGATTCTAACGGGTGGCCTGGGTGGGCCATGGCCCCCAAGATTTTTGTCCAGCTTGGCCCCAAGTTGTGTGCTTAATCTTGCGTTTAAGCACACTACCAGGGGGCAGGGACCTCCCCGTCATGACAATTATTATGAATGTGAAGCATTTGTATTTAATTGCAAAATGTCCATAATTATTTTATTTGCTTACTGATGATTATGAAAATCATAGCTTGATGCTGATTAACCGTGGGGTCTTGGGTCATGTTTGTGTGCGTGTTTTTTTTTAATACAACCCTTCATTGATTTAACTACGTTTGCATTAAAAGTTAACATGTAAGATTTCTGCAAGATTTCATAGTCTGACCAAAATGTCTCGAGGATAAAACGACCAAGACCGAAAAGTCTCGTGAACGAAACGGCTCATACCGAAACGACCAGACCGAACAGTCTTCTTCCGATATATCCAGTTTAAATGTGTTCTCAGAAAAAAAGCTTGAACTAAGCAGCACACGTATATAATGGCAACGTTTCCTTCATCACAATCATGAAAAATTATTCGTTTTATTAACAATTATATGCATACTGTGTAAAGTGCGCATACACTTTTGTTCTTAAAATTATTTTGCCAAACAAATTTAGAAGGTCAGTGACATTGCTACACAAAAGCATGACGTCATTGCAACAACTGTTTATAACATAAAGAGTTTGCAATCAATCTTTCCATATAGATGTTTTCAGTGGACTTCTACGGCAACTTAGTTTCACTAACACTTCATTGTTTATGATATATGCGGCGCCGTTCGTAAAAATATTATATCTGACAAATTTAACAAAAAAAACTGCTATCTCTGCGCATGTTTAGCTATCTCTGCGCGCATTTAGCTATCTCTGCGCGTATTTAGCTATCTCTGGGCAGAGATAGTTATCTCTGGACGGATTTAGCTATCTCTGCACAGAGATAGCTATCTCTGCGCGCATTAGTTATCTCTCCGCAGAGATAGCTATCTAGTTATCTCTCCGCAGAGATAGCTACAGATTTAGCACAAAAACTGCTATCTCTGCGCATAATTAGCTATCTCTGCGCGCATTTAGTTATCTCTGCGCAGAGATAGCTATCTCTGCGCGCATTTAGCTATCTCTGCGCGCATTTAGCTATCTCTGAGCGTATTTAGCTATCTATGCGCAGAGATAGTTATCTTTGGGCGGATTTAGCTATATCTGCGCAGAGATAGCTATGTCTATGCGCATTTAGCTATCTCTGCGCAGATATGGCTATCTTTGCGCATATTTAGCTATCTCTACACAGAGATAGCTATCTCTGTGCGCATTTAGTTATCTCTGCGCAGAGATAGCTATCTCTGCGCAGAGATAGCTAAATACGCACAGAGATAGCTATCTCTGCGCAGAGATAGCTAAATCCGCGCAGAGATAGCTATCTCTGCGCAGAGATAACTAAATGCGCGCAGAGATAGCTAATTATGCGCAGAGATAGCAGTTTTTGTGCTAAATCTGTCAGATATAATATTTTTACGAACGGCGCCCCATAATGATACACTGAAATATGCATTTTGTTCCACCCTAAAATCATTTCCAACAAAGTTTGATTCAATACACCTTTACTTAATGGGATTGTAGTTGCTACATGCCAAGGAAATCTGACAAGCATGTTTCTCAGTGATGTTTGCCGAACGACAACACTTGGCACCATACTCGGAAGGTATAAGGATAGGTAAACCGAAGGTTTGACTGTCGCTAAATTGTAGCTTCCGCTGACAATTTGTGCACGTTTGTTCATTGGAGTGTGGCACGAAAATTTATGTCACCGCAGTTTGGACAACGACGCGGGCAACGACCACAACTGGACGGAAAAGTCGTCGGTGACGTCCTCATGCTTTGATATTTCTGCCGGGATTTGTACGCATTCCGTCGGCTGTTTTTATTTAATTTTGTTTCGTCACGTTCTGCAGTTTTTAAGTGAGATCAATTAAATGACACGCAGGTTAGAAATATTTTGTTTAACGGACATATCGCACTTTGGTTACAATGCGCGCGTCTCATGATTGATTTTCAAATCTGTTCAGCGATTAACAAGACGCTACAAATCGCATTAAATGCTAGATAAATTGCACANTCCCGATGCAAAGTAATAAATCGCATTTCCGTTAAAAACCACGCACGCCAATAAGCAGCATTCACGTGAAAGGCATGCGTTGGGCGTCTTGTCAAAAATTGCGGGTTTGCAGCAATGCCACGTGGGGCTCTGAATATACGCAATACTTTGGATTATATTTGCAAATAATACACCGTGTTAAAACGAAAGAATATAATGGGTGCAGCTCGCTCGTAACGCAAAAGGCAGCAACCTTCGTAAATTGTGGTGGGATTGAGTTCAGAACAACTTGGACGCTACAGCAAGCACGGAGGCAAACGGGTTGCATATCAATTTGCGGTAATACAATAGAAAAGTACACGATTGAATCAAATCGCATTTGACAGTCACGAGAAACAAACCATTTGGGACTTTAAACTTGCGACATGAAATAGCACTTGTGACGTATCACACCGCTTCTCACCCGCTGTAAAAAGAAAAAAGGTTGGCGTAAGACCTCGAGGATCTGCCGGACAGCAAAGCACATGGGTTTTATGTCGCCAGAAAAGCTTTCTCACGCCAGTCGCGAGAGGAAAATTAGAAGGCAGATAGTACGAAATAAAATATTTAAGACGTGTACTGCAAATGCCCAGGAGGCATTCGAATAATAAATGGCATGAATTTTCCACTAAAGCTGAGAAAAGGTCGCTTTTGGGACTTTGGTGAAAACTTTGAAAGTATTGGTTTGTTCCAGTTGTCCGCAAGTCAAGCGCGAGCCCTCTGTAAGTTTTGCGAAAATTAAAACCCTGACAAATTTAGTTGAGGTTGACAAGGCGTGGAAACCTTTAAATCGCTTTAACTTTGTTTTTTTGTGCTTTCGCTCCTGAGCTTGTGATTTGTGTGTGTTGTTGCCAAAAGGCGTATGCTACCACTGACGTTGGCGCAATAAATCTTGTTTTTCTAGTTTTCACATATTGTATTATTCCATGATAGGTGTTTACATCACGGCCTATGAAGATAATCTGAATAAATTCATAAAGTCATTTGCAAAGTTCACAAAATGTTGCGGTTAATTTCCGTACACCAAAGCTAAACTACAATGTTAAAAATCAAACCGACACGAACTTTTGGCAAACAGTTTAAATGACATTTTCCATGCGTATATTGTAAGTAGCGTAATTGCAGTAAGAAAATGTTGAATTTTTCAATAATGTTTGCACATCCATTATGAAAACTGTACCCTATAAATCAGCAATTTGACAAAATTATTTCATTTCGTGGAAACAATAGATAGATTTGAATTTTCGAACTGAAACTGCTTCTAAGCAAACCTAAAATCAAAGCTTCTTTACTTTGACAAAGTTTTAACAAGAACTGCAGCACCAAATGAATAAAATCTGAACGAGACATTCTTTTTTTGTTTCTCAGGTGGGTACCTTGGACAATCGATCGGGATCAGTTTTCTCACACTTGCCGACGTTTTTCAATTTTTATTGCTCTGTTTCAAAGCGTCGTTGTCCAAATAATCATGAGAGCACAGCGGCTACATTGACATGGGAACTCATTGGTCACAAAATGCTCGGACCAAGCAAACTAACTGATATTATTTCGTACCCATTCTTGAGAAACTGTTGTGTTTAAAACAGCATGTTTATTTCGCATGTGGGCTTTGTGGAGTTTCAATTTTATTTCAGTAAACCATTCCGCTCTTTTCCTCTTTCCTTTAGGCATTGCAGAAGAGAAGATGCTTTTCGTCAGCCCTGCAGTATTGGACTAGTATGTTTATCTTCATGTGGTGAGCAGACCCTGGTAGAACGTTTGCTGAAAAAATGAGGAATTTCAAGGTGTTTAGCTTCCGTTGACGATGCTTTAAGGATGCTTTTACAACCTCTCCTCAGGTTCGTGTACAGCGGGGGTTGGGCGATCCCCCCTAAAACATGCCAAAATAACTTTATTCATCATGATTTTTTCCAATAAGGAAAACAACATTCGCGATATAAGACCATTTTGTCTCCCATTATTTTGTCACAGCAGTGTTATAAAGTGTGCTTCATCCCTCTTACAGTAGCGAAGCCGTTATGAGGCTTGACCAGATCCGTAAGCAGGGGAGGCGCAGGGGGGGCCCAAGAAAATGTTTTCCCCTCCTGGAAAATGTGTTAGACATAGTTTCAAAATATTGGACATAGTTAAAAAGTTTTGGGCCCCTCACAGAAAACTCTTCGCCCCATGGTGTCTCAAGCTGAAACACTGTTGCGGAGCGCCGGTGCTGAGAGTTTTGCAAAGAACCGGAAGTACAGTTCACATTAAACTTTACGATCCAGAGATGGTGCTGTGGACGTTTGTGCTCCTAGTCCCTTCCTAGATACTTTTGTTGCGGCTCCTTATTGGACATGCGAGCACGCAACGGAAATAACGTCAATCTGCAAGTGCAACTTCAAACAAAAACAAAGATTCCCCGCTCGACCAAGTCCACTCTACTGCTTCTTGGAGGTGTGCGGATTACGACTTTTTAAAATCCGGATCCAATCCTGTTTTGCAAATTTTCAATGTGAATCCACTCCGGATCCGATTCCAACCGGGCACAAGCAATCCGACTCTTGTTTGACTCCGCATTAATATAGGTAAAGCAAACAACCAGTAACGTTTTTTCAGTAAACACAAAATCCAGATCCAATCCTGCTCCGGCTACAGCAAAAAACCTCACTCCTGATCCTATTGAAGGCAGTAGGAGTCCAGATCCAAAAAATCCCGAATCGAGTCCATACACACCTATGCTGCTTTTGCGCCACCACATTCTTAAAGTTGTTCCCAATTACACGCTCTAAGCTTGTAATGCAACGCTCCGTCAAAATGCTAACAGTTTGGCAAAATTGACTGAAAGCTAGACTTACTTTTCCGAAAACAGTGCTCTTTAGCACAAATAAACGCGACTGTTACGAGTTACGATACCTGACTGCAACAATGGACCTGTGAATCTTTGATGTTTCCGTGGTTTAATCTTCCTAGCGGTGGTGACATTGTAGCTGGACAGGCGTGGTATTACTTGTAGAAGTAAAAGAAACGTAAACTATCAAAACATCCAACTTTCTAGTCAGAATGATTAAACCGGATCTGTAGTAGTGTATAGACCTCAAAAGAACTAAGCTAAAGTCCGTAGGCAAATGATAAGCCATAGTATTTCTTCGAACAATCGGCGTTTAACCACGTCTTGTCCTCTGTGTTAATGCGAATGTGTGCACGTTAGAAAGTACACATGAGAGAAGTAATCGACCTTGTGTCATGCGCTCTTTGCATGTTTTGCCTGGACAAAGCTGCTAGCTGCAATTGCCAAGACTGTAACAGGCAAAGAATGCAACAAGTGTAAAACAACTGGTCGACTGGGACTGAAGTGTGTCAAACTACACGGACAGGAATTTAGTTTTCCAAACAGACATTTTCTTGGTTCTAGTTGTAAGAAATAACAAAAGGTCATCAAGCATTAATGGCGAAACCAGTGAATTCCTTTCCAGAATTTGTAATTAGTTTATGTCACCATTAACTTGAATAACGATTCAGCTAGTAACTGTTCGCTGAATCGTCTGAACTTGTGATTGCTGTTTGTTCGCTGAGTTTCTANTAGTAAGAACGCTGCTTTTAAAAAACTACTAGATTGACCTACTCGAATAAGTTTGATATATTCGTTTTGTGCAGCCTACTAGATATATTTCATTTTCCAGTCAACTTTAGGCAGACCAAGACATTTGTGAAAACGAACAGAAACCGGAGCTGTTTCCGGAGCCATGTTATGAGAGGCGAGCTCCCGAGCCGGGGCCATACTCATGAATTTTTTATCAGTGTCAAAACCAAGAGCTCCGGAGCGGGAGCTGGAGTTCATACATAGGAAAAGCTCCGGAGCCGTAGGCGCTTAATTTTTACCACGGCTCTGCAGTACTAACCTTTACAGTTAGTACAGACTACAGTCTTTTCGAGCAAAGAGATGTAGTTTTCTAGGACGATCACAGGCAACTCACAATCCAGAGTTGTTTTAGCGACATTAACTCGCAGCGACAGAAACAAAAACATTTTTTATCAGTGTCAGGTTTAACGAGTATGCCCCGCTGCCAGTATGGTGTTCTGAAACTGCGGCCACAAGATTAAACACTAAAGTTCACGGTCACTTATTTGAGTATTAGATCACATGATAAGAGCGAAATAGAAATGGGAAAACTTGCAGAGGAGCAGGCAAGAAAGAGGAGGGAAAATTCTACATTTGTGAATAGATTCGTGTCTGCTTTCTTTAGCAGAATCGCAGTTCGTATGTAACAAGTTAAAGATAGGAGGTGGTTCGTACGTAAGGTGTCAAAGTTGGTTGATGTGTTCAGTTCCGTTATTGTCGCTTTCGTAGCCTACTCTTTTCGGAGTGTCACGAGTGGTCTGCTGCGCCCATGCAACAACTTAATCTATTTGACGCTTTTCAGCGGAATAGGGTTTGGACCGCTCCTGTTTATTTCGATGAATTTAAAGCAATTATAGTTGTTCATTTCCCCATCAGCAAAATTATAAAAACCCTCTTTGGAAAAAAAGCTGCAGCATTGTATATGGCAAAAGCTATAAACTTCAGTTTAATGGGAAGCTTACAGCTCACAAACATTCAAGCCGTTTGCATGCTTTAGGCATGGGATCATCTTTCAAAAGTATATTTTCTCCTTTTATTAATGAACTTAAACCAAATCCAGGAGAACAATCTTTATGGACCTTTATCATAACCTGTTTCAGACAAGTATAGCTCCACCTGTAGCACTCGTCACTTCAAAATGAAATGCAACAATCTACTTGATTTGAAATCAATCCGTTCTTCAGTAGTTTAAGCAATTTTTTCTTGTTTTACTACCTAAGGCGTTACTGGAGAATCCAAGAGAAGATAGCTGACAGTTTTTCTCTTCTTCTATTATTCATATATTGTCCAAAAGAAATCTGAAGCTGCGATAAAAAGGTGTGCTGGTTAGGAAGAGAAATCATTTTCTCTGCTCCAGACACACTTATCATGCAATCGTAGATATTAAGTAGAAACGTACTATCCTAGATCTTACTATGAATTATCTGCCTGGTATGGAGTGATGGCAACATTTTAATGTACAAAATTTTCTTCCATATCTATGTAGCCACAGAATAGCTTACGTTATAATATTTTCTGATTGAAACAAGGTCTTACACAACGTAATAGTTTTCTTGCTCAATGAAATAAAAAAAATTGTTACTGGAGCTCAGATATTTTCAAATGATAACTTGCTTATCCACACTTTTGTCCCAGATTTTGGATGTTTCGAAAAATCTTTAAAGCATTACATGTTTCGAAACAACGCCAACCTATTCACAGTTTTGAATTCATTCCTTGTTTGGCTGCTAAATTCACTCCACAGATAATGCAACTCGTGTCTGCCACACATACGTTGTGACGTAAACACCAGTATAGAAAACAAGTTGCACCAACGTCCGGTTAACCTGTCATAGTAATCAATGCATAAAGCTGACAAGCACTGAGGAAGCTGTTTTCAATTGCCCAGAAGCCTTAATTTTGTTTCAGGTGTGGGGGATATTATAATGCTTTAGATATCTATTGCATGCAACACACACAAATGGTTACACGTTTAGTTTCATTGCAATCGAGATCACTTAAAGATTCTAATAGAGGTTTTATGTTTATTCTGAATATAACTAGGCTTGCATAAGAAGATCTCGGAGATCTTCTGGCATATAGTAAAGTAACAGAAGGAACTTTTGTGTTCGAGAATCCTTTTGAATCCTTTTTGGTAATTTAGGGTTTATACGGACTATGGTCACGTGAGTGTCATGCAATAGGAATGATATAAATGTGATTTTACGCGTCAGCCGTTTCAGCATACCTTGAAAATGGCACATTTAGGACTTGTAACAGAAGACATAAAACAGTCTTCAGGAGAATAAATAAGCAAAGCTTAAATGAAACATCTTGAACTTTATTTGATCGAGATCCAGTGAAGCTGTCATTTCTTATTGTTTCGCTTTTAAAACTTCCCATGTCCTTATCTGAAGTACGATAACTTTTCACAGTAGCTGTTTCTGATATACTCTTTTGTCACTGTGCTAAACGATCAAACAAACCCTGAGTACGTTTTCGTGTCCTTTGATTAAAACCCCTGGAGCTGTGCCTGCTGATAATTTCGACATAACTGTTTTCTAATGCAACTTTTTCGAGTATTGTTACCACTTCTTGCTCAGCAGACCCAGGTCCGCTTCAAGGTATCAGCACTGTATACACTTCACTTGTTTTTTTTTGTGTACCACCGCTATGCTTGGCAAGCAGACCTACTGTAGTTTTAATAGGAAGTGTGACAATGTTTATTAGAAAGTGTAAACGTCGCAAGGGAGCAAAATCAACCTTTTTGTTGGGCACCATTACCAATACTTGCCAAGTGAACCGAGCTTCTAACAGTATTGTATAAGCAAAATTTGCTGGTAAAACCTATATACTGGTAATTCAAGAGAAATATGCTACTAATTTCATAGCATTTTTAATGAAGACGTTGTCTGAGAGGAGGTGTTGTTTAGTAAATGATGTGTAATTGCAAAAACGTGAGCAGATGTATGCTGAGTGTGGCTAAAGTCGGAAGCAATCGAAAAGTGTGTTTAGATCCGCAAACACATCAAGACAATCGTAACGAATTATCCGGAGTTGTAAATAGTGACATATAATGAGTCAGTGTGACGAGTAGCAAAAGTTAAATAGAGGATTGCTACTCAGCCCAAGTCATCCTGTTCAACCTATTAAAACAAACGCTCCATCAATCAGTTACTGCAGGTGTTTAAAATTACATCAAAAGACTTTTCACCTAATTTTCTCTTTTATACCCTGTTTCCAATGTACTGCAGGTGTTTAAAATTACATCAAAAGACTTTTCACCTAATTTTCTCTTTTATACGCCGTTTCCAATGGGCGAGAAATGTTATGACGATTGCGTCAATCAATGGAAGTCTCAGCCACGCTTCACTGCCGTTGTTAGCACTAAAACTAATTACTAGCCTGATTGATTTCAAAACATATTTTGTTGTATTTCCTTTGATTACGCTAGGTTCGCATTTTGCTTGAAAATTCTAATTCTCTTCAGCCCATAGCGTACTTGGCAGTACTCAAGACTCGTATCGTCATTAACGTGTAGAAAGGTCAGTAAAAGAAAGTTTTTTAGAAACTATGGTTGTTGGCAAAGCATGTACGGTTGTTTGGCAAAGCATGTACAGTCGATAAGTAGTATTTCTACAAGGGTAGTTGAGGATTAGTTAAAGAAGTAGTGCAAAGGTATCTGACGAAATCTCTGTATGTTGCTAAAAAGTAACTAATTTTTGCATATTCTTATCAGTTGACAGAAACATGAAAGTTCTATCATTTTTAGCTTTAACAGAAGTAATTAACTCATCTAAATAAAACAATTTTGAGTCATGCACTAAATCATCTTTCTGGTTACTATCTAACGTGGAATGCAATATCTGGTCTTATTTCTATTGCTGCCAATACCTTTGTTTTTCATATAAAATAAGAACGACTTAAAACTTTTCAACTGATATGCAATCGTCTTGGGTTTTTGTCTGGAAATTACAAACCATGAAACGAAGCGCATGAAAGCACAGCATGAGAAACAAAATAATGCTTTAATTACGAAAACGTTAGTTGAAAATCAAGAATAAACCTTTTTTATTATATTACAGAACTTCGTGGTTAAAATTGGCGCACAAAACTGATCCAAATATTTTGATGAAGTTGAATATAATATTATTGAATGTTATAAAGTTATTTTCATACTGCTGTAATGTTGCTAACTGTTGTTTTTTCACAAGATGTTCTTAAACCAGAGTTGAGTCCTGAAATATATTACACCTTCCTTAAAATGATAGCTATACAAAATGTTAGCCTTTTTTCATCCCTCCAGCCAAGCTTGTTTTTATTTACTGAGGTGCGTTTTTTCAAGAACATCTCAATCTTGCTCATTTTACAAAATTTTATCATTATTGCAATCTTAAAAATTTCAAATTTCATCTACGTTTTCAACGCAAATGTTTTGTCGTGTTGCAACCGCAAAGCCTGAATTTGATATAACCTTTCTCTGTCACGCCGTTTCATGGCAAACGTTCGTTGAATTTATGCTAACTTCTTCCAGAAAAACCATTTAGTTTGCACGCACAAAGCAGTGTTTTATGCTGGAAAACTTGTCTAATCATTGGCAAACCCAGTGTCTAATCTATTGCCCTTGCTTGGTCAATATCAGTCATTTTACCACAAAATTAAGCAAACAATAATCAACTGCATATCTTCAGAAAATCCTGTGTTTCTTCAGCTTATACAGTAATGTTGAACAAAAGTCAGTTAGTAATCTGCTGTTAGTTGAGTCACAATAAAGAAACAACATATTTTGCAGTAAAATTTTATTGTTTCGTGCCTATTGCATTCCAGTGCATATACCGCTTGCCAACTGTGGAACAAGTTCATGCAGTCTGGTAACAAAAAACGGCGTGTAACTTATAGCAAGCCCTTTTCAAGTTTGCAATACAAACAAGCATAAGTGTGTGTGTGTTTCAGTATCACGTTGCCTATTTCGTAAAAGTATTCAATGCCTCGATTAGAAACAATTTGTATGCAGTTCCTCAACGATGTGCATCTTCATTTAACATTTTTATCCACTCTATTCAAATGTCCGATGCTTTCTGCAGACTTCATTTTCTCCCACTATGCAACGCTTATGCATGTCAATAAGCAAATGCAATAGTGGCTTAAATCACTGAACTACTGTTTGTTTTTTTTCAGAATTGACTAATCAACACCTACCCAGTAATGTTGTATAAATAAGCATTTCTTCATTCGTGTGCTCTTTTATTTTGAACCGCGAGACTCAGCACACCAAATAAATGAAAAAGTGCCCTATGGCTCGGTCATCGATTAAACGCATATACATTTTTAATGTTGCAATAGTGTTTGTGTAAGATTTCACTGCGGTAGCAGGACAACTACCATCCGGACAACGGCCACCTAGCACAATTGCTTCCTAGAAAACTGCTATCCGGACAACTGCCGCCAACAGGACAATTTGAACTCCCTAGATTCATTGTTTAGATCCCACCTGTTCAGCGTATTACTTTTATGTCACAACTTTGAAATTACAAATTGCGAAATTACAAATGTACTCGTACACAACGATAGATTTTTCTTCCTCTGACCACTTCTTAGAAGCTTTACAAGTGACAAGAAATGTCGTTTCGATGGCATTACCTCTTCATAAACATTCTTAAGTCAGGGCAAACCTCAATTGTTTTAAAGTCTTTTTTATTTTTTCACAAGACAATCCCCGCATGGACATCACTACATCCCATTCAACCCACGCACTCAGCTGCTGAACGCTTGTCTCCACCTTGCGATTGTTCATTTAATCACCCGTCACCCGTTTAGTTCCTTGTAATATCACGTTCTGTGCATTTCCTTACCTGAGCTAACACGAAAATCTAAAGCTTTTTGCATATTTCACTGACCGAGAGAGTGAGGTAGGGTCCCACCAAAAAACTAGAGTGGTGATGGAAAACGCTTTGCCTCATATTTGGGGCTTTGATTTAAACAAATGCCCCCCCATTTGCACCAGAGATGAGAACGGAGTAAGAGGTCTGGAATGGAGTCCGACGGATTTTTTATTTTACGCCGGAGCAGGAACTGGAGCCGGAATCAAAGCTTTAAGTTGTACCGGAACAGGAGCTGGATCCGTAGTAAACGCTGCAGATGAAGCCACTCACACCATCTACAAAGTGACGGCCGTCGCTATAACTTAGAGAGCGACGTTCGGAAAGTCCAAATAGCTATGAATTTGTCAAACCAAATAAGACACTGTGAAAAACTTCACATTGATAAAATTGCTTGAAAACAACTTATAAACGAACCTTATATAACCAACATTTTAACGGTGACACGGCAGTGGGTTGGTTCAGATATTGGCAATCTTGAGAAATCGCTGTGTTTTTTGAGCTACTGTGAAGTTCATAATCGTGCAATACCACGAACTGCTATTCAAAGTTAGTCAATTGACTATATGTTCTTCCAAACAACTAGCGTTTCTTTCAAAATGCTCGATGACGTAAGACGTAGTAAAGTAGTTTAGCAACAAATCTCAGACTGGCTGTACTTTAGTAGGCCATGTGCTTAAAATATCAAATTTACTGCATTGAACCGCTGAAATCTGCTCTAATCTAAAAACGGTATATAATTTGATTATCTTTCAAATATTTAAAGAAGTGTGTTAATATCAGGTTTAGAGATATTTGTCAAAAAACGGCATTCAGCTGAAGATCGAGTTTTTCGACAATGCTTTTACGTTCTTGCAACTGTGTTCAGCATGTACAGCTTCATATTGACAGTGAAACACACATGCCTTGCAGACTATATATTGTATGAAAAACCTTTGACCCTGCAAAGCGGCTGTTTAACAAAAGATTGCATGATGTAAGGATGTGTAGAGTGATGTGAAATCCATTTCCTCATAAAAACATTTGCTGATTGTTTCTACTCTACCGCCTTCGCAGAAACTAGTTACTTGAAGACAGGTATACGCCAGATTTCGATTAATCGCAAATTCATGAAAGCAGAGCCCAATTTGCTGGTTCGTCGAAAGCTTGCAGCAAACCAATAATTTTTAATGGTCCCTGAAAAACATAATTCAAGTACAACTTGCAATTTTTTGTTTCATAAACAGAAACAAAACAACGTTGAAAACAAAATATGAAAATATGCTAAGCACATGGTGTTGTAAACGTAAGAAGTCACCTTCATAACTTACTGGAATAGCGTAGCCATAGTGCACATCTTGACATACGTGCCAGCCCTTAAAAATTGAGATAGTTTGGTAACGTTCACTTATCGTCACAAAACATTGTACAAAAGGAAATGTAATGTTTGGTTCCTGCCAAATTTGAAGGATCATATCCTAATCCCCCACACATGTTTCGGCTTTAATTCTGCCTTGCGGTTGGTTGGTATCTGATTAACAGAGTAAACAAGCGTCACTCAGTCGCGTGAATAGCGTGTCTCCATGCAGCTTATTTTTTATTTTAGGTGTAAGCAGATAGCACGGACGTCATATCTGAAAGTGTATTCTTGTGACTGAGACGCTTCACATGTGCGTGCAATGTACAGAGCTACACAGACAAATTCCAGTGTTCTGTTAACTCTGTAGCTTCCAGTCACGAGCAGAAGCTTTTAGAAAACAATAAGCAATAAAGAACTGCACAGTTTCTATTTCAAAAGTGATATGAACGACACTAAAGATGAGAAGAAGGAAGATTCCCAGACAAATGAGCCTTATGCTTTGGAAAGGGAGTTTGCTAACACGACATCTTTCCATAAGAATATTTTGGATTTTCGTTGTTTTAGGTAGGTACAAATAATTTTTAAAACAAACGTTGAGATTTTTTTTATTTTGCACGTCAGTTATCTACTGCGGCCAGAGTTGTGAAATTGCGCTGTTTACGTTCATGCAAGCAAAATTCTTTGAAATATAAGTTCACGAAAAAAGCAAGTTTTATTTCATTTATTGCGTTTGACAAACGCCTTAGAAAACAGAACAAGAAGAATATTCCTGCAGAACGAAAACCATAAAGTTGCGTGGTCTAAGAAAAACTAACTTTTGAAATCAAACAATGCAAGGGAANGTTTTCTTAAGAAGCATTTTTTTGCAACACAAAATGAATTTTGGCCATTTTGTATGTATGCAAGTCTTAATAAAAATGTCTATATTTATCCGACAAAAGGTCTCACTTCTGCAGCATTTCTCAGTTGCTTGGCGCATCAAGTGGTCTTACGCGTTATGGCATATTATGAATACAGAGCAAACACGGACGTGTCCAGAAA
>JGI24021J15306_10002489_pt1 | contig 19999 bp, 11 predicted proteins | sample Ectturendosymbi1_FD_15306 | JGI IMG/M metagenome (IMG submission 15306)
GGGGGCAAACAGTAACCAAGTCTCAACATTTACGTATATACTGTAATGCCCCTTGTTTTTAAACCATCATTCATAAAATTGCCTTTTCTGGAACTTCTTTTTCTCAATAATTCTGTTCAGATTTAAGTCGGCAAATAGAAAGTCTGCTTTCACCAAATTAACAAGTTTTAAAAGTTTGTTTTCAGTAAATTTCCAAGTTTCTACTTTGAATGAAAGCCACCGTTTGCTCGTAAAACTTTTTTGTGAAAGTACTTGTGAAAATCTTGATGCTATAAGTGCAAGATCTGCAGCATACTTTTTCCAGCCAATATTGCAGTTGAGCAAGAAGTTATCGTGGCCGTCATGGTGATTGCGCTTTTTATATTTACACGCTTTCGGTGTACACCAACAAACGTTCAATCGAAGCCGAGTAGCGACTTTGCTCTAAGACAGGGGTCTCCAAACATCTTTGTTCGAGGCCCACATAAGCTCTTGCAGAATAGTTTGAGGACCGGACACCTTATGTATTTTTCTAGATATGTTGCAACGTACCAAATCAGCAAAGTTTTCGTAAATATATTATTTTTTCATTATTCACAAAATGTCTGTGCGGCTGGATGGAATAGCTTCGCGGGCCGGATTAAATGACCTCGCGGGCCGGATTTGGCCCGCGGTCCGTAGTTTGGAGACTCTGCTGTAAGACACCGACTCCCGAAGTAGGTCTACAAAACTTGCGCGCATGTAGACAAAGACGTGGATCTTGTCCAATTCTTGAGCGACTGGTTGACGTATGCAACTGATAATATAAACGCTAAAGTTCCTCAACAGCTTTGAAATGTGCTTGGATTTTGTCATTTCAAACGATATGAAATGCGATTACGGCAACGTTTTTGTACTCTGCTTGCACTAAGCCTGCTTCAATAAACGATTAGGTATTTACCTATCCGGCTTTTCAGAGTTAACAATAAAATTGACAAATATTATAAAGACAATTTTTTAATTATGGAAAGTTATACAAGACCCCTAAACAAAACTGCATATGTTTGACCCACTCAATCTACACAAAGCGTGAAAAAGGTTGAGTTTTTGCGAAAACTAAGCCACAATCGATTGTTACCACGGCTCTGCAAAAATAGGCCTTGTCACCGTAGCTTCACACAGCGGTTGGTTAGTTGATCTAGCCCAGTGGTTCCCAAATTGTGGATCAAGACCCAAAGGATGAAGGGTAAAAAAATGTGTCGCGCAGAGGCGATCCAAACCGGAGTTGTAGATTTTGAACGTTACTACTGCTTGTCTGTCTGCAGCGTAGATTCTTGAAAAAGTGTAGGTTTCTAACATTAAAAACGAACTTAGCAACTTGCTACCAAAAATCACTATTTTCGTCATACGTTATTTGAGACGTGGGTCACCTGGTGTTCACCAAACTCAGATTTGTGTCTTGCTCAAAAAAGTTTGGAAATTAAGAAGTTAAAGTCTTTCTTTAAATCCATTGTGTTTAAATAACAAAATCAAATCGGCTGGGAAAAAATGTATTTTAGTTTCATTTTAGTCACATGCGATTTATCGAGAAAACAGATTGCAAGCTATCTGTAAGTAAATGGCGGTGTCAATGGCCTCAACACTTGCAGCATAAACAGCATCTTTCTACTTTTGTTATATTTTTCTGCTGATCTTCGCGTTGTGGTTGAATTATTTCAAGTCTACTGCAGGATAGGGTGGCAATTAACATCAGATGAAAGTTGAAAAACTCTCAGGCTATGTACAGGTCGGTCTCCGATTACTTGACGAAACTGTTTTTTTCACTTGCCGGGAAGGTAAAAGGAGATCATAGAAGAAACCGTCATAAGGCTCCACATATTTGTGATTGAACCGTTGCAGTAGGTCTACAGTGTAGACATGTAGACTGCACATGCCATTACAATTAAATATCTAGAATAAATGCTATTGTTGGCAAACAGTGTCTATGGCTTACTTGCCTAATAAAAAAGACAAACTGAATTGCTTCTTAGCCAAGGCTTGAGCTTCAAGGCATACAAAATATATATCATCGCTATTCACGCATTTAGTTGCAAAGCTGTACAAAAACAAAAATCGACGATGTTCTTTTAAAGCAACGGCTGATGCTTTAGTCAAGGGCAAAATATACAATAGTTGTAGTATGCCAGAGTTATGAGACAGGAATTTTTGCGATGGCCTTGAAATGAAGTTTACGTTTAGTTTGGATACAGCAAGCTGGTGCGCCAGAAACAACTGCGAAAAGCGTTGCTCCTTGTTTTACTTTCAGTTAGTGATTACAAGCGCGTATACATGGGTTTCGGAAGGGGGAACTTTGAAATTTGACATTTTCCTATCAAGCTTTTTTTTGTAAAAAAGGTTGTTTTCTCAGTTTCGAGTAGTTGAAACGAAATTTCCCACTTTTGGCCCCCCTGCAAAATTTTTTTCGGCTACCTCTGGAAAACACACTATTGGTTCTTCCCTGAATAAAATCATTCAATTTCAGACGCCCATGCGCGTATATACAAGTTTGTATTTCGTTATCACGAACTTCCACACGGAAGCTTAGGTAAAGGTCAGCCCTGGCATGAATTCTACAGCATTTACACTATACACAATGTTTGATTAATCATGGGCAATTGGAAAAACATACTGCTTTGATCACGTTCGACTAAAAGTTGAAGTAGAATAGGTTTTTTAAAGCAGTTTCGTTGATTTGCACTGACGCATTTCTTTGGCTTACACATCTAAAGCTTGATTAACCTAAAAATTGTTAATGCTACTTTCCCAATTGGTGGGGTCAATTGCCCCCATTGCCCTCCCTGGCTACGCGCCTGCGCGGAAGATCGCAAATATGCATGTATAATGGGCTACTGTATACTCAAAGCAAAAAGTAATTTCGCCTGTGATGCCTACTCAGGTATTCAATTGCTTCCAATGGATTGACACTTCCGTTTGTTATCGATCCCACCACTGGTATCATATCAACGTCGCGGTCACTGGATCGTGAAGTAGAAGACAAATACACGTTCACAGTGTATGCGTTTGACAGCGCAGGTATATAGTTTGCGTTTGAATAAAAACTGGTTTTGAAATGAAGCTTAGCGAGTTGCAAATAAATTACAAAAACCAAAGAGATTGAAACGATTTAAATGCATTTCTATTCTAAACTTGTTTAGTTTAATTTACAATCTTACTGCTTCTAACTTTCAGGTGGGGAAGCTCGGTCGGCTATGAGCACAGTTATAGTATACGTCACAGACATCAACGACAATAAGCCCATTTTCAGCAGCGACTCGTATGTTATGAACATGATGTCCTCAGGTAAACCAGCGCTCTGTGCTTGTCATGCTGTGAGATTTTTAAGAGTGAAAGTCGAACAGCGCGGCCGCATTAAGACGGAAACACCAACCTGTGGTTAGCTCGTCTCCGCTTAAGTCGTGTTCTGTATGTATCGCATGCGCTGCTCTTCTATTGTTTGGCAGTAAATCTGCGCTATCCTTCCTAACCGTCGCTTGCACTCAACCGTGGTATCGATTCTCAGGTGGAGATTGCGGAGTGGTCACCGCTACAGACATTGACTCGGGTCATAACGGTCAAGTAACCTTCGAACTTCACCCAGAAAGTGCAAGTTTGCCTTTTACCGTCTCTCGCAATACCGGTCTCGTTTCAAGCAGTGGGCCGCTATCGTCAAGCTTCTACAAAATAAAGGTATTAGCCTACTACGCCGTTGTATTTGACTTCATGGTTGTTACTGCTTTTCCGCTTTTCGATTCAATTCATCGTCATATTCTGGCGTTGCGTGATGCTGGCAATACATATCACGATCGTGTATTTTGCCCGAGTGAACTTTTGGATACCGTAAAGCTCAGAGGCCTATAGTTTGATGTGGCGACGACGCAGTGCTTCGTTTCTAATAAAGACTGCACCAAAACTGCCTTGCTAATTCTCACCATTTTTGCAAAAGCTTTTAGCTCGCGATGGTGGGAACCCATCAATGGCCAGTGCAGTTGAAGTAGACATTTTCGTTTACGACGGGCCCTTTCCAACTTTCGCAAACGCACCTTCCGCTCCTGTGTCAGTTCAAGAAAACGATTTCCCGTCTTCGGCGCCATTGCATCGATTTGAAGCAAGCACAAGTAGACTGGGCGCTGGAACTATGAAATACTTCATAGCTGGTGAGTACTACTGTTCTTCACAATGTTCTAGTGCTTGGGATGAATAACATACCAAAAAGTTGAAAGCATTGTTTTGCTTAGCAGTCGTTTCAAGTCGGCCACTGGGACGTAGTGGAGTAATTGTTTCAGACACTGACAGCGTAACAATACTTTTCGCCTGCACTATCACTAAGCAACAGAGCAATTTAGGTGATAACACGATCTCATCTGAAAAAAGTTGAACAAAATCTAATATCTCTCTCTGCTGCATCATTTTTTGGAAAATAATACAATTTGTCGCTTGTTTAGGTGGGAATGTTGAAAGCAGCTTTTCAGTCAATGTCAGTTCGGGAGAGTTAATGCAATTAAAGCCACTGAAGCGAGAAAAAAATCCCACTGTCATAGTGTGGGTGGAAGCAAGAGACAGTGGAACTCCAGTTTTTTCAAATATTTCATCATTAAAAGTTACAGTAAGTACCATGAAGGTGGTTGATTATAACTCTGTTTTCATTTTAGTCCTTGAAAGCAATTAGCCTACCGTGGTGTTGCAGTAAATGCGCATACTAGACTTCTTAGTTGCCTTCAAAGCTGGCCGAACTATGGCTTTTCAAGGCAGAACGTGGTTTACCATATTTTGCCTCGTGAAAGTTATGTTAACCACACTGCTCTTTTAACTTAAGGTTAGGGATGTCAACGACAACGCTCCTGTATTCTCGTTGCCTTCTTATTCCACTGTGGTTGTCGAAGAATCCACCGTCAAGGACGATTCGATACTCACTGTGACAGCAACAGACTCAGATACTGGTAAGGAACTCTTACTATTCCTCCGATATGCGCTATGAATCGGGAGCTACGTGGTCTTGTGAGTGCTCACGACAAAACAGAATTATGAAGCGAATATGCGGTTGGTAGGATACCTGTATGAATGCTGGTCGACTTCCAGCTTTTTAATGCTTTATGAATGTTCTCAACTGCAGGATTGGGAGGACAGGTCGAATACAGCATTGACTCGGAAAACAGCGAAAATCCTGAGAAATTCAGCCTGGATTCCTCCACTGGCTGGCTTCGTAACATCGTCAAGTTGGACCGCGAACAACAAGATGTGTAAGCGAGTTTATTAATAACCCAAATATAGATGGGGATGATATGTCAACTGAACGTTTTGCCCTAGCTACATCAACGCAGCGTAAGGCTTAGAAGGCTGTATTAGAAACAACAACGAAAAAAGCAGTAGTTTGAATGAAACTACTGTTTGCTGGACGTTTCGAAAACAGTTGCTTTCATCAACATGCTCGTGCGTTAAATCCATATCGACCAGAATCTGCCCAGTCTTATTAACATACTTGATGCTCACAAAAAATTGCTAGACTCCCCGGCACATAAGCACATCACATAGCATCTCAAAATGTTGTTAACGATGATGAACTAGAAATTTTGGCTTTAGCTGGTGATATAAAACATTTAGTTACTTTTGAGTGACAGTACTTTTGTGCAAGATCATAGGGCCCACGTTAGATATTGACGTGTTATCTACGCTATTGTTATTCACCACACACCACTTGAGCTAGCGATTCTTCGTAGATTTTCTGACCATTGGTTTATGCGTTTCTGTTTCTAATATCACAGCGACACCTGTCGATGAAATGCGCTGCGCCCTAAAACATTTTTTACAGCGCATTGCAGGATTTTTTAATAATGTTTAAAATCGGGCAAGCAAGGCGTCGTGTTTGTTCTGTTTCTCTCAAATTTTGAGAGCCGAAGTGTTCTGAAGCACTTACTATCGCTGAACGCTCGTCATGACTTGTTTTTCGAAACAAGCGGCGTGGTTGGATAAATTTAGCTTCTGACAGAAAATTGTTTACAGGTATTTCCTGACAGTGCTGGCCACGGACAGAGGCGCTAATCGTTTAACCAGCAGTGCGGTGGTGAAAGTTGTCGTCAGCGACGTTAATGACAACCCGCCAATTTTCACCCGACTTTTCAGTGCAGCGATTGACGAAAATGCACAAATAGGAGATTTTGTGATACAGGTATTTGTTTCATTGTTGAGCGCATCGGCTTTTGTTCTGCTGTTTTGTCATCGACAACACGAAGCGCTTTAATGTGCTTTGATTCGTTCCAATCCGGGAAAACGTCCCACCGTGTTTGTTTCGAACTTATTTTCTGTTTATCTGAAAAATGAACAATCCATCGTTACTCGTTTCTATTCTCTGAAAATTCTTAGCATACTCGAATGTGCTCTGACGAAAAGTCGCACGCAAAAATATGAAATCAGTTTCGACGAACGCTTTGGAAAGAAATGTATGCCAGTCAAAAATGCTTTTGAGCAGGTTTTAGCTTTTAAACTTTAATAAGAGAATGTTCGCCTGAGGCAATGACTACAACACATCTCTGAAAGGTGCTGCACTCTGAGCTAAGTTTAAACAATTATTATTTGGACAAAATGTAGCCGTAATCTGTGGTGTTGAGGATGAGTTTGCCGCTTCAGAATAGAAGATGTTTTAGCATGGTTTGAATTCATGTTTGATGCTGTTGCTCCAGATATCATCGAACGATCTTGACAGTAAAGAAAACCGGCAGGTCCGATACCGCTTCGCAGATTCTTCTGACGACACTTTCAGCATTGACCAACAAACAGGCGTGATTGCTCTCAACAAACCTTTAGATCGTGAAACGGTTGCTGTGTAAGCACAATTTTTATTATCAGAATTAGGGAGCATGAGAACACATTTTTCTCTGAGATCACAATGCAGTATATGGCTATATTTTTGCTGCAGTACGTCGCAAACAAAAGTACATGTTTTATTTTTCTATGATCACTTGAACCACTGGGTTAATTTACTCAGGTGCTTATTAAAGTTTTGCGAAATAGCAGGAATTGTTATGGAGGCTTTTTTCTGCATGCCGAGTTTCCCGCAATCGTTAAAAATAGACACGGCATCGAGAAGCTGTGCTGTAACTTCATAACTAAGTTTAAGGAGGCGTTTAAAGCGTATCTCGCGTTGTGTACATGCGTGTTAGTTGAAACTAGGTAAAACATTTTTGAATGTTTTTTAGGAAGGTTTATACTTTTGGTGTGCTTGTTTCAGGCATCAGTTAGAAGTTGAAGCTGCTGATTCTGCCTGGACCGCGCGTACTTCAGTTTCAGTTACAATCACAGATTCGAACGACAATCGGCCCAAGTGAGTGATAGATTTTATTGCGACTGCTAGTATGGATTTGAAACCGAAAATGAATAAAGTTGAAAATGCTTCCGTTGGTTTTGCTAACAAAAATAGAATGGCAATGTACAGTGGTGTGTTTAAGGGGAGGTGAGCGAGGCACTTGCCTCGGGCCCCCCTTTCTGGGGGCACCCCTTTTAGGTGTTACGCGCATAAATTTTCCTTATTTTTGATGAAAAATTTATTATTCACTCATATAATGTGCTACAAAGCAAATCATAAACAAGTAGGCCTACTCTGCTTTCAAAAGCCCCCCTTCAGAAACTGTAATGTACAGGTACTTTGCTTTCAAAGAGCCCCCCAAAAGCCACTGAAATGTGTAAGTACTCTGTTTTTAAACTTCATTGAAGGGGCCTCTAAAAGAACCTGCAGTGTGTAAGTACTCTACTTTCAAAGGGGCACCCAACAGCAACTGTAATCTGTAAGTAGCTTGCTTTCAAAGGGGCCCCTAACAGCAATCTAATGTATAAGTGCCTTACTTTCAAAGGGGCCCCAAACAGCAATCGTAATGTGTTAGTACTATGCTTTCAAAGGGGCCCCAAACAACAACTGTAATGTAAAATTCCTTGCTTTCCAAGAGGCTGCCGACAGCAACTGTAATGTTTAAGTACAGTACTATGCTTCAAAGGGGCCCCCAACAGCAACTTTAATGTGCAAGTACCTTGCTTTCAAAGGGGCCACCAACTACCATATGCAAGTACTATTCTTTGAAAGGGGCCCAAACAGCAACTTTAATGTGTCGGCTAAGTCCTACACTTTCAACGGGGCCCCACCACCATCTCCAATGTACAAATAAAGAAAAGCTTCAAAGCAGCTTCTATACCAAAAAAATGTTGGGTTAAAATTTCTTCCAAAAAGTTCTGAAAAGACCCTATCAAATAAGAGCAAATATGTTTACCAAATAATAACTTTTTATATCAAATGATAATTTTTACACCAAATGATGATCTCTAGAGATTGGAGTGTTTGGTTTATTGATTATTTTATGAAAAAGCCGCAGTTGAACAGAAAGTATCCAAGTAGAGCAGCAAAATGAAGAATAAAACTTTAAGCAAATTTAGTGTTTTAAATCTTCTTGGTTGTTTATGGTTTCATGCATTCCCATAAAGACGTTAATGTGAACATATTCAGTTTACCAACTACCAAGCATTTTATCAAAGGGAAAAGTGTGAAACTTTCAAAGGGGTAAACTTTGTAGTTTATTGATGGTGAATGCAGAGGAATGAGGCGTGGAAATAAAGAAGTGGAGGCGATGCCAACTTGCTAATGCCCAACTTTTGTGTGTTGCTAGCCTTGTCTTCCCACCTTTCAGTGTTTTCAAAGTTGCGTATCATGAACACCACTTTGCATTTTCTCCTTTTGCTATGTTAGTCATGTTGTAGTCTCAGGAACGTAGCCTATCCTTCAGTGGCCGTATCTTAGGCTTGATCAAAAGTGCTTATCACGGTTGGCTGAGTATGATGACGTCATCAGAGGCCCTTCCCTTTTTAGTCTTGCCTCGGGCCCCCCCAACCTTAAACCCACCACTGGCAATGTAGTTACTTTGTAACGAAGTTATTTAGCGGAAAGCTGGGAATGAAATTCAATTGGTTAAAGTCGTTTATTCCGAGTTACTTATTTTATGTGTTGTTCTGTCATCATGTGTTGTTCCATCACTGATACTCCGCTGATCACTGCTCGGTGAAAATCGACGTTCATTTTCTGCATATTGTAATATTTATTGGAAGAAAAGACGTTTTGAATTTTATGTAGAGATTTATTCCTCTATGTCTTTAAAATTTTTTGTCTCAAAGTTGATTTTGACAAACTTTTCAAACAAATGAATTTAATGACCTTGCAAAAGAAGTACTTTTTCGTTCTTTTTGGGCATCCATACAATTTTTTGCTGGAAACGTATTTCAATGTCAGGCTGTAGGTCTGCTAACTGTTTATATTGCAAATATTTTCACTGTTGGCGCCACTCCCGTTAACTTAATGGATTAAACTTTTTGCTGTGTCCTCAGGTTCGACCTCGACTTATACAGCATTTCTGTGCCTTCAGGCACCGCCACTAATTCCTACATACTTAAGCTGACGGCAGTTGATGAAGACGAAGGCAAGAACAGACAGGTAAAGGCAAATAATTTTGTTTAGTTTCAAAGTGGAGTTTGCTGGAATTTGAACACACCTGCTTCATTTCATCTGAAAAGTAAATGTAAGCAAAGCACCATCAGGGCTGACTCCCTCGCCGCTGTGCCCGTCTCTGATACTAGCTCATATTTGTAGATCTTCTACACTCTCATTACGAAGACAGAACATTTTCGTATTGATCGTACTTCTGGAGATGTGCTCTCGAATCGACAACTGTTCTGTTCTGAAGCTACAGGTAATTTTCTTTTGACAATTGCCAGAGTTGACATGCCAAATAAAGGCAAAATAACGCGTTCTCAGTATTTCATTGTGGTTCCAAACCTTTGATGTACATTGCGATGATTTTTTCCTGTTCACAAACATTCTAACAACTTTTGCGAGCATGCAAAAATTGTGAAAATGGAAGCTTTTGCGTATGCCGTAACTGGTCATTGGCTTTTTTCTCAGGCCCTTCATTCTTTTTCACGTGTCCGAGTTTTGCATCAGTTTCCCAAACAGAAATGTAGTTTATTTCTGATTTGTTTCAAACGTTATTCGCATAAAATTGTTTAATAGGCTATTCATTAAAATTAAGGGTTTGCATAGAACCTTAGATGGTGAAATTGATTTTATGTTTGTCCCTTTTTTCTTTAAAGTCTTTGTTTTATTTTGCAAAGGCGCTGATTATTTTTGGTACAGCTAAGGTTGACAACTGTCACATGTTGTAGGAACGTCGTACTCTTGTCCTCGTTCGCACAGACTGGTGGTGGCGGCGTCGGATTGCGGCACCCCACTCAGCCTAACCTCAACAGCTGAGGTAGCAATTTATGTGACACAACCCAACATCCATCAACCAGTTTTCAAACACGTGATGCAACCTACTGGCGTTCTTCTCTCCATGCCGGTCGGCTCTAAGGTATGCTTTCGTAAAAACCGTCGAAGTTACAGGTTTGCAACATAGCAATATTGGGATATCACGATCACACAAGCTCACTGCGTATGTAAAACCCGGCTTCTTTTCATTCAAAAACATATCACAGGGAGGAGCTTGAGGAAGAAAAAAGATTAAAAAAAATACATAAAAATGTCTTCAATAAGTGCTTTCAAAATTATTTCTACCTCCAAAAACAAAAAACGCCTTTGCACCGTCGTGGGCCTCCCACGCAAACTATTTCGGGCATATCTTCATACTACCTTTCGTTTCGAGCTAGTGTTGGAAGAATTTTCCGTAAGGTCTTTCGTAAAGTTCTTTTGAGTGACTTCACTTCTGTGTCAATAAACGTAAAACGTAGAGCAACGTGAAAATGACAGTAGAGAAAATTTGCGAAATGCGAAATGATGCGCCATCTCAGAAAATTCGGCAGAATTACTAATACGCAATGCGTCACAAACGTTGACGGTGTTTGCGAATTGGGTATATACTTAAATGTTCAGTTTTTTTTTGAAAAAATCCAAAAAAATCTATTTTGGACTAAATATAGAATTTTCTGCATTGAACTCAGGTTGCGACCGTCACCTCCACTGATCACGATTATCAGTCAAAGGTTACGTATGCTTTGCTGGAGGGCCAAGATTCAAAGTTGTTCACCATCAACGCAACCACTGGCAGCATCCAAACAGCGGGTTCTTTCGTGGGCAGGCCACTGTACCAACAGCTGTCGGTTACTGTCCGTGCATCTGACGATGGAGTTCCATCGCGTCACGCCGATCGTACTATGAATTTCCAAATAGTTCCGGAAAACCAACACAGGTATTGACTGGAGCTGGTTCATGCGAAGTGTATACGCCAATATAAGTTTCTTTGTATAAACGCAAAGCTTAACTTTTGATGTTAACTCGGTCGCAACGTTTTTTCTTTACCTTGACAACAGCCCTACATTCTCTCGAACATCGTATGAGGCTCTACCGGTGATCGAAGGGGCTGATATTGGAACATCAGTTTTCACAATGAATGCAAAAGACGCGGACAAAGGAGTCAACGCTATGGTAAACAACTTTTCTATAGTGGATTGGAAATTATTCAATTTGTAACCTAATGAACAATTTAAAGGCCCTTGGTTTCTTCCAGTAAAGAGACAGAAGGACTAACAAACTTCAAAGCAAATGGCGATACGCTGGGTGTGATCGGTTACACCAACATTTCAACGCCTAGCTAAGTACAAATAAAATAAAATAATGTAACCTACTGTACTTTTTTTGAAGGTTGTGTATAGTCTAAGCTCGAATGACATTGGCAAGCCATTTGCGATCAACTCAACCAGCGGTCTGGTTTTCACATCGCAAGAGATTGACTATGAGGTTGCATCATCTTACTCATTAACGGTGATCGGTAAGTTGCTGTAGCTATTCGCCAAAATCACTGAAATACTTTTTTATAGCTAAATTGCACGGACATCATATCTTACACCTTTACATTCTGTATTACCATGGTGGATTTCCTTTCAGAGTTTTGTTCTGAATAATACGTACATTGAAAGCGGTTTTAAGGCTATTGTAAGATGCTGTATTGCAATAAAAGTTGTGTATATCATGAAAAAAACACAACAAGCCTAAACTACGATAGTTGTTTCGCTTTTAATAACGCGTTATTTTTCTTTTCCAAGAAGAGGACCAGCTATAGCTGCAATGTGGGAGCCAAAAGACTGAAATAAATAAAAATGAAAAATTGACATATTTTCACAATGGCAGTTTCTTTTCAGTGCAATCTTTTAGCTTTCGTAAATGCAGCAAATCTTCAATCAAAATTGTTGTAAAGTTCTTTTGTTTCATTCGCATAGTGCACGTTTGCATGTAGGACCGGCTCCTTGCTCTTCTTGATATTTATTGTTTTTTCTGCTAAAAATAAATCGGCTGGAAACAGTTTGTTTTTTGTTTAAAATGCAATTGCTTTTATGAATTTTTGTCACATCCCTCTTTCACTTGAGGTTGTTATTTTGCGGACAGCAAACATACGCACGGCTATGACACATAATCTTCTTTAATGGTACTCATAAATAAAACTTGCAGCGACTGACAGAGCGGTTTCGCCGAGAAGTGCTGAAGTCACACTGTTTGTTCCAATACGGGATGTCAATGACAATGCACCGAAATTTAACTCTTCTTACTTCACTGCGTACATTCCGGAGAACCCACCTGCGCTAAGTGTTGTTGCTAGGTAAGGTTGACGATGAATTCGTTTCTTGATGTATATTAAAAAGAAACGGAGTTTTGTGGCGGTTTTTAAGACTACCTGCTATAGAATAAAGATTTCTATGCAAATGAGCAGCCGAATGGTTGCAAGTTGCGTAACTTCTTGCTGATCTTTTGGCAGAAATTAAGTTTTCGCGGCGTTTATTGACAGGTTGATCGCGGACGACTCAGATTCGGGTCAAAACGGCGTTGTAAGGTACAGTGTTTTGCCGCACGAGGAAATGTCAGCGAAGACCTTAACCGGAGATATCTACGTCACGCTCGGAACAGAGCTGGATTACGAATTGAGAACAACTTATCGTTTGATGGTTTGTGGACATATTCATCCTGCCAAATGTATCCTTGTTTTCCGCAGCTTCCGTGAACTGACTTAATGCGCTTTTCACATTCACAGGTGACCGCTGCCAACGAAGATGGGCAGTCCACAAGCACCAGCCTTGCTGTGCATGTCACAGGAGTCAACGAATATTCGCCGCGATTTTCTGACCTTACTTTAGACGTCATCGCTTCAGCCAGCACACAGCCGGGTAATCAGATCTTTTAGGCACACAACTTTAAGTAGCATGTTGGCTTTCATATTTGGATTGGAGAAGATGTTGCAGTACACGTACGGATGTAGTTTTAGTAGAAAACTGGATCTTACCACGTGAAACAATACTCTACTTAGGCAAACGTTCTGTGCGCAACGATGTCGAATGTGTAATTTGTTTTTGAGAAGATGACAGTAGTTCAGGTTGTCATTTATGGCACAACTTGCAAAATACCTCGCATAAAGCGAATTGTAATTTGATTTATCACCGGTTAATTGTTTCATGCTGAAATAAAACGAACCATGCCACTCTTTTAAGGTGAAACGAACCATGTTTTTTCAGGTGAGACACTGACACGAATAAACGCGACGGATGACGATGCTGGGCCAGACGGAGACGTGTGGTATGACCTGGCAGGTTGGAGCGAAGGCAAAGGTTTTGTCTTGAACCGCAAAACCGGTGAGTTTTTGAGCTAATAAGTCGATTAATCGCATACACAGTGATATCGTTACTGTTCGTTCACTCAAAATTTTTGAACAACATCGGCCGAAGTCACAGACGTTTACAGGCGTACAAGACGAAGTCTATGGGGGTGGTGCTGTTTTGGCAATTCCGGTGTGCAAAAAACGATGAGTTTTGTGCTCTTCCATTTCTTTTCACGGTATACTTTGCGAAAATTTACTTAAATTTTGAGATTGTTTATATGTATATATTTTGTATTATTCGGGTGATGGAAATTGCCAGCAGGTTTGCCGGGCGGTTGAGGTTAACGCTCTAGCTGCGATTCAGTGGTCGGAGATCGATCTTTCCAAGGAGAGGCGGACACTCTGACACGGAGGTGTCTGCCCTCCAATAATATAACTGACGCTCCTAAAATTTTCTGCTAGCACGACGCTCCCTCGTATACAGATAGTTATTTGGCAGTGTTGCCATGTTTGAAGTTGAGATCTGGTAGAGAAACAAATGCTGTCTTCATCAAGTTCAGCAGGGCTCTGCACATTTCGTTGCAGGAGTGCTGAGTGTTGCGATGGGAAGCAAGTTGTCGGTTGGGCAGATCACTCAACTTACAGCTATCGCAAAAAATCCTGGAGTGGCTAAGGCCATTGACCTTGATGAGATTAACATCACCGTGACTGTTGTGACCGACGAGTGCTCCAAGCAGCCGTGCTTGAATGAAGCAACTTGCAGAGATGGTTCAGATACGTTCGTTTGCGACTGCTTGCCAGGTGAATTGCTTGGGACATTGCCGACAGCCACTGCCCTTCCATCAGCACACAATTAAATTTGTTGTACAGCTGCTGCAAACGCACGGTTTTCCTGCTGTTTTCTGTTCATTTATACATTATTTTTGCTGCAGTTCCTAAATCAAACCAAACTATCACTAACTATGTACAGTTTCAACCAACAATTTTAAGTTCTGTCTTAAAAGTACTTTACTGTTTCTGAGTTTTGGCTGTTCTTGGACAATGGCCAACAAATGCTTTATATTTTCGTACAGTTTGTGACGTGATGTGTGTACAAGTTGGTTATATGCATTTAAACAGCGGACTGGTTTCAAGACGCAATCTCCAGACAACTGTTAATTGTTTCGTCTGAAATATACTGGTCTTCAAACGCTTTTGCTCATGATTTTGTGTAGCAAGCAAAATTTTACAAATGAACTGCATGTTGTCATGCGCTTTCCAAAGCGCAGTCCCAAAGTATCACATTGCTAGTTTTAGGCAACTAGTCCGTTTAAATCTGATTAGCACTTGTGTAGAAAACGGAAGCAAACCCTAGTGATGATTTAGAACGATGCGTGTGTGTGTAGCCTACTCAGTTCCTAGGTTGGCTAGTTGCCTTACCAATAGTAGGTTCCGTGGGTAGTAAAGTAAGTTCCTCTGTGTAAAGTTTGCTGAATTTCTGTTGCCGGGTTGTTTTTCCGGAAACAGGAGTTAAATCCAGTGAGGAACACTAGAGACAGACAATAGGCAGACCATACGCTCATAGAGGGTTGCTGTCTCGAACTTTCAAGGTGCTTGTCCTACGACTACGTCATGGTGTGACTTGCCTTTGTTCTAGATCAGTGTTTCCTTGTTTACATATCTTACCCTTTTATCAAACACGATTACCAGATTTACCCCCAATACACTCAATGGTGCTCATTTATCAAAAATACGAAACTGACAAAACTCTTACAGTTGATACTGATTTATAAAAATTTACATTTGCTACAGTTTGTGATTCAGTAAATTTACCCCTTTGGAAGATGAAATTTACACCCAGGGGAAAATTTACCCCAGGTTAAGCACCACTGTTCTAGATTCTGTATTGTATTCTGCCGTCATTGGTACTGGCGAGTTAGTTTTTCTGTTGCCAGCATTTGTGTGGTGGTTTAAGTTATTGGACACTCAATTAAAATCCTAATGATGTGTTGTCGTACCCAAGCAAGTGTAAAATCGATTGAAGATTACCCACAAATGTTGGTGCACCAAACTAAGACGGTTTGCAGTCTTCTTTCAGGTACGTGCTGCTGTCCCACAACAGCCAGCTACCAGAAATAGCGACGCGCGGATTACGGCGCCGTCGTATCCTACAACTTGCCTTATTTTTAACTTTAATACAAACCTTGTTTTATAACTAGGCTATTCGGGAGTTTTGTGTGCAATTGAAATCAATGAATGCGAATCATCGCCTTGTCAACACGGCGGCAATTGCGTGGATCTGGTGGGCCATTTTCGGTGTGACTGTCCAATTGGCTTTTCGGGAAGTTTGTGCGAAACGGACATTGACTACTGCTCCAGTGAACCCTGCCAAAATGGAGGAACATGCATAGGTAGGTTTTCACTCCAAATGAAATTAATAGTGTTATATTTAAGAAGGTAAAACCCATTTACCTTTACGTAGCGTAATTGAAAATTTATCAACATTCAAGGTTGCAGTACCACTTAACATTTTGTTGTTCAAGTGGCCGCTAAAATATTTGATGCTTATCTGAAAAGCCAATGCTTTAGGTACACGTTGTGATTAACGTTTCGCTTAAGCTGCAAGCTTGAAGGCAATAATGAAATGCTGCACAGTAGTAATCTGTCTTTCCCAATTAGCGTTTGGAAGCGTTTGGTTTGGAAAGGACTCCACTTCATGCCGTTTGTTCAAAGCACGAACTACTTAAACATCAAAATGCTCTGCCTACCCCTTTTTATTTCATGCATTCGCAAAAAGAGTCATGAGGAGGGAAGTTAGCTTTGATTCAAGCACACATAAGCTCTTATCATTGGACCAAAATTTTGAACCCGTCGTGGTTGCGATAGCACTACGTCATGCCTTGGCTTTCGCAGACGGAGTAACAAGCTACACCTGTCACTGCCCGTTTGGAACGATGGGTGCAAACTGCCAGCTTTTCACTCTGGGCTTTGCTCCGCTGTCCTACTTAGTCTTACAAACTCTTCATCATAACCGCAACGTGCTGTCGCTTGAGTTTGCAACAGGTAAGCTAGCTGCGATTGCGGAACCTCTTGTTGAATTACATATTGCAATATGAGCGATCTAGACTCGCTTCCTGACTAGTGAAGCTTGGTATATTGTGTTTGTTGTAGTGTCACCGCTCAGCCTCCTTCTTTACAATCACGCTGGAGCAAGTTCAGTTGAAACCTTTGTGGCTCTGGAATTGCTGCAAGGGCGTCTCAGATTCTCTTACAAATCCTCTTCAGCTGAGTAAGAAATGTTTGAACATCTAGTGCAATAGTGCTCGGGTTTTTCCGAAAAATGGCGTTTAACCTAACGTTGGATTTCTTCAGTGATCCCGTAAACCATTTATTTAGATTTGTTAGATCAAAACTTTGCCAAAAATAAACCTTGCCGTCGTTTTCAGTGAAATACGAATCACCGCGGGATCGAACCTTGCAGACGGCCAGTGGCATTCTGCATCTGTTTTTATGGACAGCAGCCGGGTCGAGTTGAAAGTTGACGACTGCAATATTGCGACTGATCAAAACAGGCTATGTTCCGCTTTTCAAACTCTCGACGACTTGGATTTGACCGGACTTGGTTCGCAATTCTTGTTTGTGGGCGGAGTCTCTTCAGCATCTGACGTCACCGATCATCCAGCTCAGGTAATTGTTCACACGTTTCCTGAAGTTGCGTCTCCATTGATCTTCTGCTTTCTTCTCCAGTCTGACATAGCAGTTTTTTAGGATAAAGTTTTTAGGACTTTGCGTTTGGTAGAAGGTACTGGACAGACGTTTTTACGTACATAAGACTTTAACTGCAAGATCTTAAAACGAATTTTTCGCCGTGCAGGTATCCTCGTTTGACTTCATCGGCTGCATGCGGAATTTGAACATAAACGGCGTTAATATCACGAACGTTACCTCGTCTGCTATTATGCAAAACGGCGGGGTGACTGATGGATGCCAACGACATGGCGACACAGCGTCGTCCAACGCGTGCGTTTCCTTGCAAGGCGAGCACACTTGCGGTGCTGATGCAACTTGCTTTGACCAGTGGTCGTCAGTCCTGTGCGAGTGTCCCTACAACAGGTCGGGCAAAACTTGCCGAGATGAGCGGGTACGTTGTAATTCTATGGAAGCGTAATTGCGAAAACTTCAAGTTTCTATGCGCTGATGCGCCTAAGTCAACTTTTTGAATTTCGATTTGGCAGGTTGGATCGAGGTTTAGTCAAGGCAGTTACCTTACATATTCCTTCAAGAACAAGTACGTCGAAACACAGTTGATTGAAACGGCGGGCAGCCTCTTTACAGGTGCAAGAAAAAAGCGGCAGACGCCTACTGACACAGGTTAGATCACGTGCTATTCAATAATAGCTTCAAGATGCGATTCTTCCAAGATTGCTGCTAGAAAAACTTTTCGTTACAGAATTGCATTAACAGTGTACCTTCGGCAGATTTCGGAATTTTTTAAGATTCATGAAGCTCGTTATTGGCAATTTACTTCAATTTAACGTTTCAGCGCGTGATCACTTTCTGGCAATTTTTGACAAGAAGTAGAAATACAAGTATGCTTTACATAGTTCTTTCAACTGTGCAAAACTTTTCTACATAGTTAATGTAAAAGTAAATATTATTAAATCTATGATTTGCTGTATTTATAAGTTTGTTTACAGTTTCTTCCATATCCATACGATTCAGACTAAGAGCAAAAGAGGGTATCATTTTGATTGCGAAAGGGAAAAACGATGCTGGTGACTCAGCACTCTACGTAAGCTTAGTTTGCTATGTTAATTTTTAAATACAACCTTACGCGCTGTACAACTGTTATCGTGGCTTTTGCTCAATAACCTGTGGTCGAATAAGAATTGATTTTGAAGAATCGCTGTAATTGTTGCCTCCTAGCACCACCAATTAGGATCATGAACCATCTATGAGTAGCAGCAGTTAACTACAACTGCGATGCACAGGGCATACTATGGAATGGAATGTAAATCTTCCATAGCAGGCAAAATCTTCCATACAAATTCATTCCATACTTGAAATCTTCCATTCCATAACATACCAAAAATCTTTCATTCCATCTTCCATGATTCTCCATTCCTGGTGTTAAACTAACGCCCTATGCTAACACCTCTGATAATAAACGAAATGGGGCAGATCCACGCTAAAGCGGTACATTATACAAGAACAACTTAAGAAACGCATTTAATGAAGGGAAAAGAACTCAACTGGTGACTGCTTAATACGAACCCTGAATTGATATGCTCGCACATTAGTGCGTTGCAACATAGTTGCTTGCAAAGTGTCTTCTGCCGAAGAATTGCGCAAACGACTTAATATAAATTTTACGCCACTGCTTCAACTGACACTTGTGTCATTGTAACAGTAAAAACAATCCATGCAAGTTGTGAAAGCACCTTGCTATTTTGTTCAACCCAGCAATGAAATGTGCAGTCTACTTTTGTACAATATTTCAAGTCAAAAAAGTTGATTGGGATGTGATAAAAGATGAGCAAGCGACCTGACTCAAATTCGTCTTCTTTCCGTTGGACATAAGCATCAGCTCCATCGGTGTAAGTTCATGGTCTTTGCCACTAGTATGCTACTGGACACTTCTCTACTGCACAAGCTGTCCTCTTGGTGTTTCAGTAGTAGAAGTATTTTATAAGCAGAAGGCCTGGAGCTCAATTTTGGCTGAGTTTCGCTGTTTTTCAGTCAAAAGCACTTGGTACTCCGGATCAAGGTAAGTTGCAGCCAACACTAGTGGAATCATAAGTGATTTTTCCATGTCTTTCATGCGTTCCATCAGCATTGTTGCTAGTGGAGTAGAAATATGCTCTTACGATAGCATGGTTAGTTGCCAATGACCCAGTGGCGTATCTATGTAAAATGGCGCCCATGGCAAAGTTTAATGCGCGCCCTTTCTAATAATTTAAATTTTAGTTACGAAAGTTAAAACATGAAGAAAATAAATGTTTTCAAATGGAAAATATTTGTGTTGATTTTTGCTTTGAACTTTTCAGCAAATAAAATATAACTTACCATAAAGACCATACTTCTAAACTCATTTATTTTTATTATGAAGAATATCAAAACATCCAAATAGTAACGTCATCGTAATTTATAGGCCTGCATAGCAGGCCCAGCTTGGAACAAAAGGAGGGGCGAAGAGTTTTCTAAGAAGGGCCCAAATTTTTTGAATTATGTCCAATAGTTTTAAACGATGTCCAACACATTTATCCAGAGAGGCCAAAAATTTTCTAGGGGGGCTTTGACTCCCTGCGCCCCCCCTGGTTACGGGCCTGCTACATAGTGTTGCCTGACAAAATTGTACATCTTACAAAAAAATCAAGCAACATATTGCAACCGGAAACGACAATTTCTTTCAAAAA
>JGI24021J15306_10002490_pt1 | contig 19998 bp, 11 predicted proteins | sample Ectturendosymbi1_FD_15306 | JGI IMG/M metagenome (IMG submission 15306)
CCGGTGTTAAGGGACGAGGTGGCGTTTGTGCCGCACGAAGCGACGGCCGCAGAAAGTCGAGCACACCCGCGCGACCGGCTCGCTGCATTTCACGGCGCTGGTCACTCGCGGACAATACGCAGAAAGTGAACGGAAGGTGAACGATTCTTTAGACCAACGACGCAGTTGCTCATCGTCAAAAACACCGTGACGGGCGGGAGAAAAGAAATGCGCGAGAAAGCAAAGACAGACGCCCATAGAACAATGGCGTTCGAAAGAACATTCACCGAATATCGCCGCGATAGAAATTGAACAATTTTTAACGGTCGGACATTTTGCAGGGAAAAAAAGAGAAAAAGCTTTGGCGCTGGTCATTGATACCGACTCGAGTAGAAACGAAAGGGAGAGAGTAAAACGCATTCGTGGGTAACAATCACAGTCTGTTTGCAGAATGTTGCCAAAATGCACATTGTCTAAGGTTCAGAAGTTAACTGCTAAACAAAGGTACACGTTGGTGGCTATTGCAGCGTATGCTTCGCCACAGACGTTAAATTTGTCATCCAACTAAGGCTGTCTGCGGCAACCGCGAACGAGCGACACTTGACGTCATCATGTGCCGAAGAAGAAAACGTGCGAGTTGACAAACTCAACGTCTGTGACTGGGTCGGTTCGGATGTCGTGCTCGAAAATTGTTTGCGTGACGAGTGGCAAATGCGACGTCACAGCGTCTGGGTATCGTTTTTTAGAAGCTTCGTGCAGTTTTCGCCTTTTGCATTGCTCAAATCTAAGTAATGACGTGCATGATACGACGAAACAAGGCAGAAAAACAGGCGAAAGACACAGGCGGAAAAAAAGGCCAACAGCTGGAGCTTTGTGCTGGAAATGACCGAAACTGACAAAAAGGTTTCACTTCGCTCTTGACGATGCGAACCCGGAACTATGTTATTTGCGCAATGTCCAAGGACAGAAATGAAATGAGCAAACAACTTCATTTGCAACAATTTTAAACGATTGAAAGTCTTAGAAAAACAGACAACACTATTTTTTTAAAGTTTGTTACCACAGTCAGAAGCATACAACTGGCAACATAGACTTCGCACAAAGCGGAAGCGTCTTCCAGCAAACGTTCGCAGAAAAAAAAAGAAAAGCTGACTTATTTCCAAATACACCCGACTGTGACTTTTGTGACGCATATAGTGGCACTTCCGCAAATGACGCATTCCTTGAATACCACAGAAGCAGATCAAAACCTCCGTCAAGTTTGTTGCTTTAAAAAATACATACACCTGGCGTGAAAACTGGGGCCAATCGTCCCCGGCCTGCATATGTACTCCTTAGATCTTGGACGCCAGTGCACCGGTGAAGCCAAGACCAAGCTTGTCAAGGTTGTTTCAATAATAAAATCGGCCCAGATTGTGAGGCGACCCTCTCAGGATCGGCGTACCACGTCCTTCCTGCGGGCACGGCGCACATCACATCAACATCAGTCTTGCATATATACACCTCCTTCAGAGAGGTTACAACGGTCTTCTGCGTTCGCGTCGCGCACTGGTGATGTTCGAAATAAAAACAGACTAGCGTGAAGTGCACCGTTGCTGCTCGACACGGCATAAACTTTCCAATCACGCAGTTTGGACGACCTGGATCTAGCAAATCTCTTATACAGAAAATAATAAAAACAGAAAACGTACATAAAATTGCAAGTAGAAAATGAAAAAAGCGCTGCGGCGAAAAAACAACGGCCGTGCCGACAGAAACGCGCAGGTCAGCGGGGACCACATGCAAACTATACTTTTCTTTTCCCCAGTTAGCGAAGCAATAACGGACACTTGCAGTCTCAGTTATTTTCAGCAACATTAAAACGCGTACAGGTTATAGTGCAAGGTACGAGGCCAAAGCTCAGAAAAGAACAATAAAACATGAGACCGAAACAATTCTTGGTATACGAAATGACACTGACGCGATAAAAAAAACAATAAAGCCGGCCGCAAGGTGAAAATCTACAAAAGGAGGTAAGCGCGAGCGGCTTGTGTAAAAGATAATTTTGCCAAATGTTTGAAACGAACCAGGTGCAAGCGCCTGACACGTTTCAACTGGTCACAGCCAGTCATTCATCTTGAGTTTAAAGATATGACAGCTGGCCGGATTTTTAGGTAAAGCGGACCATAATTTTTTGCTCACAAAACCTTCATCTTTTTTCAATTAAATACGACACTCACGAATCGTTAAAATTGATGCGCCAGAGTCGTCCTGCACAGCAAGCTCGAGTGCGAACCCGACACATCTGTCAAAACGCGCTAGCGACTTCCGAAATTGAAAACTTCGCAAGACCGGGTCACAGCAAGGTCGCCGCGAGATGAACAGGTCGTTGCGATCGAACAAAAAAGCAACTCCTAAGTTTGCTTGCACGCGATGTGCTTGAAAGGTTGCGAAACCGACGACTTGGTCAGTCAGCACAAAAAGCCTCGGCCGCACGGAACGGCATCAGAAAAATCGGTAGTTTTCCGTTGCGTTTCCGGTCAGGTTCTGGCGCTCGGCAGTCACAAAGTACCCCTTCGAGTGGACAATGCCGCGGTAGCGAACCAGCACAGAGTACCTGGGAAGAAAGACAGTGACGTTTAGAAATTTGCTTGAGACGACGACGTGACGGTTGTCCTGTTTTCGCGCAACATCGGGCGGACGGACTCATAACCAACCGCATTAAAGCGCGTTTTGGAACAACTGACTTCATACCTAAGCGTTTCACACAACGGTGATCAACGCTACAGAATATAAAAAACAACGACAATTTAAGCATGACAAATCATTCTACGAGGGAAAGGTGGTCGGTACTGAAAGCAACACAGTCGTTTGCGCTTTTTTTTCTCTGGTAAGCGATGCTCGTTTGGATTACTAAACGTTCCTCATTTCTAAGCATTTATCATTGTGCGGTACAGCTAGCAGATCTCGCGTTAGCCTTTAATCGGGTTATCAAAAAATAAAAATAAACATTGCACAGGTTCAAACAGAGCCGCGGATATGTGCATCAATGTCGTAGGACATACAGTAGGTAGTCAGTTGCAAAACAACTTATACAAAATGTTTGCGTTAATGGGTGTACTAGTAGTTGCAAGTGTATCGCTAAACATGGAAATTGCCGTCATTCTGCTGCGAGAAATTTCTTCTGCTACCGGGCTGTGCGCATTATGTGGTATTTCAGGCAAACAGCTTGGGATATTTCGCCCGCTGGAGTAAAAGTAGTTTGTAAGGTTGGACCGCGAAAGTTTTGCGTGGTCGTGGAATTATTTAGATCGAACAGGAAATAAGTTTTTTTTTAAACCAAGTTTTTTTTTTTTATTGAGCAATTTCTTCCACCTAAGCCCACGGTATTCACATGCCAACTGAAGTGTTTAAGTGGTTGCAAACCGCGTCAACCACGGCAATCGAATTAAGTTCTTGTTAGTACAGCAACTAAGAAGTACAACTATTTAACCTGAACGCAGCCCGTGACAGACGAACGTTTAGTAATACGTCAATCGCAGTTAAAATACATGACCTTTAACCCGAATTTACTTGAGCGCATTTTAAAAATCGCTGGCACGACCCAACAAGTGCACTCCAATTATTCCACCTGAGCAGCACCCAATCACGGTGCGCGGCGACAGTAGATACGTGGTTGACCACGTAGTCGTAGAGGTATGATGGGTGCGGCAGCATCACCGAAAAAAAGCTTTACACACAAAATTTTTTTCCAAATACGAAGAAATTCATCGTGTTGACAAGAGAACACAATATGCCACGACCAGCGTGCGACGTTGCTCCCCTCAGAGACCTGCGAGAAGAGCCTCGGTGGAGAAAAAGCCTTAGGTTGCTGCCACAAAAACTGCTGTGTGCGCTCGAGGCGGTGTAGCGGTGACTTGCTTTGAAACTTGAACTGCATGTTGAGTTTCGTAACTTTCAAGCGTCTCTCGTCCGATTAGATATCTGATGAACAATCGGTCAAGTGAAGCATGCTTGGTCAAATGCGAGTAACGTTAGTGTGGAAACAGCTTCCAACAAAATACACCCACTTATAGTTTTGAGTTGCGCGCGCACGTTTTATAAATTACACTTGATGAGTTCAGCACCTATTTTGTCAAACAACAAGAAGAAAAACCACCACCGTTATCGTAAATAACGCGCATTCGTCCATGACTGCCTTTGTAGAAAACACGTATCTCAGATTCATGAGCAGTGTTTTGGTTGCAGTGCTTTTTCTGCAGTATATGCGCGAGCGCATATCAGTCACGGCAACGCGCACCGACTGCACTTGCATGTTTAATTAAACATCTGAATCAGCAGCGTATTTGCAACCGAGTCGCATAACGTAAACTTCCTCCGATATTGTTGGCACCTCAGTAATCAGAAGAAAAAGCAACGGCAAACAACGCCCAGTCACGCAGGCACTCGGCATCGAAACGAAGCATACCCGAAATTGCAAACTTAACAACAACAAAGTGAAACCGGGCTGCAAGGTGCGGCCGAAGCGCTCAACTTCATCACCACTTGCTTGGACATACCAAGCCGGCAAAAGTTATTGCGCAGGCAAGCGTATCAGACGGAAAGTGCTCCAAACGTTCGTGGCACGAGTTAAACGCCTCTTTGACGTTCATGTTCGACTACGGCGTCTTTTTTTAGCTGGTTACGACGCACACTCGGGATCGGGACCTAACCGACTTTCGCGCACGAGGAAGCTAAACTTCGTTTCGAAAGCAGCGTTGTGAGGAATGACATAATGAACGTTCCAGTTTAAAAACGGCAACCGCAAAGCATGAGCTTGCAGCAAACCTAGACTATTTAATTATAAAGCATCACGGGGCGATCTTTCACCTGGCGATATATGCAGGCGTCCACGTCGTGTGATCAATGTCGTCGACGTTCTCGTTCACCAGCGCTTGGAATGAACGAGCGGATATGATTTCTGCGCAAACCAAACGAGCTTGAAACGGCGATTTTGCAGGAGACGTCGAAGACGCTTACTGCTCACAACTCCTGCTCAGGAACGATTAATAAGATGGCACAGTGGAATGGCAGAGCACGCAAATCTGTCAGCAAAATTGCCAAAATTTACAAGGTCGAGCGGTGAATTCCATTTCAGCGTAAGATTCAGGAATAGGGTGTGCCATTGCATTTAATCACAAGTATGACCTTTTAGGAGCTTAACGATTATTATTTAGACACCATTTCAATGTTTCCCAGGGATATCATGATCATGCTACCAGGCAAAACATAGACGCAAGAGTTTAACCACCAACTTTTGTAGTGCAAGCGTGGTTCAAGGGTAAGGCTATCATTACGACATAATAGGGATTCTTATCCCAGAAAAAGCACTTACGCGAGCACCCAACTATTTCCAAGAAAAAACGACAACTTGCAACCTTACCTGGAGGGTCATTGTGTGTGAGCAACTGGATCTTCTTTTCTCTCGAGTACTGGATGAGCTCGGTAGGTACAGCACAGCAGTTAGTGAGGTTGATCTGGTTGATGGACGGTTTGATCTACAAAAGACAACATCTATTACACATGTGAACAGCGATCGGATACTCAGTAGTTCCAACTGGAATGCGTACAACGGAAAATCGTATCGCATGGAAAATGAGAGACTTTTCCATAACTCAAACTCTCCAAACGACTTTTTCTTCGCCAGATGGCAACCGGCAATGATACGAAAGCATAGAGAACAGAGGTATTCATGCCACGCACAGTCGATCAAAACCTGGCGGTAATGTAACGTAGCTGTCTCCAGTGCTGTTGGAGGCAAGGAAGCTGCTGATAATTAGCTCACGCAAGGACAGAACATGGGTACTGTTCCTGTGCATTCGTGATTAAACAAATCGTGCAGCTCGCCATTGATGGCATTGTCAAGGTGTGGTGTGTTAGCCCCAAGCAACCGAGACTGCTGACCTGATGCGAAAGAGGACAGAAGTGACTGCGTGACAACGTTTCGCGTAACGTGTGGAATAAAGTTTCGTCACAAGCGAAAGTGATCGACAACTGACAGAGCCATCATTATCAGATTTGCAGCTTCGTTCGAGGCCAAATGTAGCACACGTAGAAAACACCAAATTAACAGATAGTTGCAATCAAAGGGAAATCACTTAAAGCGCAAGCCACTGCTTTTGTGTCCACAGGAATATCGGAAGTGACACGTGAGAGCAAAGTGTTTCAAACTATCAGCTTTCATCACCTGGCTTTGTGCTAGCAAAACAGTGAATAACCACAAAACAGCATAAGGGCAACAAGTATCCTCTTACACGCCATCGAGAAATCAAACAGCTACAAATATCAGTGAAGTATCAGTCAAGATGTTAACGGAAACATTCAACATGCGTGACCTATCTCAAAGCAGCCGGGGAAGTCGATGAATCGACTTCATCCTTATTTTGGCAAATCGCGAGCCCAAGAAAGAAATAGATAAGCCGCGCGCGGAACTCACGTGACCCATCGAATCATGACTGGGCAAATTTTGTTGTTACGCACCAAGTAAAGTGAAACATACGTGGTTGAATGGCCGTTTGAAGCTCCACGCCCATCAACCATCGCATACGGCCTTGAAATCGCTTTATCAGATTCAAAATGAAACGCTCGCTCACAGTTCAGATTGCAAACTTTCAGTGTTATGCACGATCGCACAATTTATCTTTTTGAACCGGTGGCGAAGATTGCAATGCGTGAGTTATAATATATAACCTGTTTACATGCAACACTCTCTATAGAGAAAAATGCAGGTTTGCACTTTGACTACACGAAAGCCTTAGAATTTAGACACGCCACTAAATGTCAAATTTCGCGACCGAGTTATGCTGTTTTGGAAATGTTGCAATGAATCGCAGTGACAAAGTCGCACAAACCGACCACTCTGCATCCCGAATCCTGCTCGGACACAACTAAGGGCCATCAAACCAGATCAACCGGACAGATCCGTTTGGCGATGATCTCAAACCGAAGATTACTTCGCATGTCGCATATGCTGCGTGCTAGCGCTATTTCATTGCGACCGTGGAAGGTTATTGTATGACGGAGAAGCAATCTGGGTACTGCGCTACTTCATCTACAAAGTTACTACCCACACTGGTTACAGCCAGCTTTGTAATGTAACTCCAGAAGAGCGAATCGGTTAAAAACATGGAAGTGAGTTAAAAATACAAGATCTACAGTATACAGCTGAAATTGAAGCAGTCAAGAACTGGTCATGCAAAGGAGTAAAGAAATACACGTATCGAAATAGGTGAAAGTTCGTAACAAGCCCAATTGAAATAAATTAAATAAAGCAGGCGGTAACCCATTCGTCTACTGCAGCGGCGATGCTCAAACCAATCTTTTTAACTGTCATTCAAGAATGTTTTTACAATAATGATACTCTGAAACGACAGAGGCTAGCTTGCTGAAAAAGTACCAGCCAAACTGACAGACAAGTCAGGCGTGCGTTGCGGTCAGCAGTTATGAACCGGCGGGCAGCTACCACGTGATGATACGTTCGCCCGTTCGCGACTTTGTGTATGTTCCAACCGGAAAAACATATCGTGCAATTCGCAGCGTTGGCTGGTGATGTCCAATCGTCTAATTTCGTCGGAATCACTCTCGCAGGAAACATAAGCAAAGCAACTCAACACACGAGAGAGACGAGCACGCAACCGGAAATGACACAGCGTATTCACGAAGTGTCATGCCTCAGTCACGCGCAGTTGTTTACAACAGCTGCCGAAAAGGCGCTTTGCAACTCCTGTTAAATTGACCGCAAAAGTCCATAAAAGTAAAATCTATTGTAATTAACCTTTCAAGTTCGCACTTAGGAATGCCTACCAGAATGCAGACATTGCCGATTTAAAGCACCTACTGTAAATTCTGAGATACTGATTTCACTTGTGTCAGCAAAAGAGAAGTTGAAAGAAGACGCAAGGTCCTTACACAAATAGCTAAATACGTAAACGCCCTACGATCACACTACGAGCTAGAGAGTAACTTGCAGGTAGAGCGCAACTTCGTTTATAGCGTAACTGGCAAGCTGATCTACGGAACGATCTTCCGAAAATCTTTGCATAACTGGCAAACGCGCAAAGACAGTATCTTCTGGATTAAATCCAATTTGGGAAATAGTGGGTGGAATACACAGAAAAAGGAAATCTCAATATAGCAGCCAATGCCCTGCGCTTCGCCACAGGCCAGTATCCGGTCTATCGGTCCTGAAACGTAGCCCCAAAGACTTAAATTTAAAAAATATAAACCGTTTGAAAGATATTTCAGTAAAATATTTGCAATTATTTACACTCAGTGCAGTTTTTTTATGCTAAGAAAGCACTGCTCTGTATACACACAGTGCTATCACGCTACATGCACCTGCAATGGGTTTGCAATAGCACAGTTATGGTACAGTGTCCATATTTTTAATCGTGAGGTTTTTATCCTCACAACACTGCTCCACTTTGAAGTGTTACTTCATACGCAGGCGTGCTTTAAGTGCATGGAGTTAATCTCCTGTGAATGTATTTCTTCCTTATGTTCCTGGCAATACTTACGGACCTGTGTTATTCAACCCATCTCCCCCCTAACTGTCAATCAACTGGGTAGCAAGTAACTTTGTAAGTCATGGGTAAATCAAAATTCGAAAGATGCACGCTGGAAAAATTAACGGTTTAGTTTTACAATAGGCGATCAAAATTTTTATACAGTACTTTATTTTACAAAGGGTAGCCCAGTATACAAGTAGTTTGCTTTATTAGGGTTTGGCAAAACGTATGGCGCCATCCAACTTGTTTGTGCTAACTTGTATATTTCATATGTGAGACTGATACTGAGTATTAAAGTAATGAGTATTTAATCAAGCAAACACTGCATATTCCATGCGCAACATCATTTATTACTGCATACTTGCAAGGTCAATATCATTGATTACTCCATATAGAGGGAATAACCTGACATGCCAACGACACACTTGTCTAATAGTTAACGAAACGCATACAGAATTCCAGATACAGTATTTTCTAAATATACACATAATATATTTTTGGTATTAAAAGGATTGGGTCTTTGATAGGACTAGATGTTTTGCAGTCTTACCAGTTACAATCTTCAATAGCAGTGACCACAACCTTTCAACACACAAATCAGTATTGAGTGAACTCGATGAATGACAGACTTACTGTTGCCCAATCATAGAGCTGGTCCAAACCAGCACGGTCGAAGTCGCATACACCAACGTTGCCAACGTGACCGCTTTCCACAGTTGATTGCACTTCCCGCCAAATTGGCTGCATAGAAGAGAAGATGGTCACATTCTGTTTCTCAAGGACTTTCAGCAAGAAAGCAAATCTCAACTCACGACGTACATTTCATGTCAACTTAAACACGAAGATCTGCCCAGGCTGGTACGAACTATCTCCTATAATTTCCTTGCTGATTGATATTCACTCTTAAGACTGTTCCCAGCACTAGTAGTACACAATGTGAAATACAAAAATTCATATGCACACGCCATAGAGAGACATGAAGTCACGAGCGAAGTTCGTTGACATCGACTCTTCTCCAATTTGTGACAAGTGTTCGCTCATTTCATCGAATTAGCGCACAAACCGTGATGTATAAAAATTGGGAAACAAAACTTCGGACTAGATGGAAGCCTAGTCCCTGAGTGTGTTTCACCATGAGCTGACTGCTAAGACCAAAAGCTAACTGCAGTTTGAGATATGATACTGTACAGTGTACACTACAGAAATCAAGAAATGTTTCCTGGAAAGACGTCACAACGTAGATATTACGTAACAAACGGGCTTGTGCGTTAAAAGTGCTGATACTGAATATAATATTCCACAGCTTTTGGCGTTGTGTTGAAATATTGTTCAGTTCGGCTTCATCTCCACTCGGAGTATGACGAAGTGGTCTGCGGCGCCCATCTCTTGCTTGCGTCGTTGGCCACTTTCCTAGTGAATGCTAAGTCGATAGCGAGTCAGTGGCAGCGCCGTGCGTAAACGGTTTCCTTGCACGAACCCATTAACGTCGAGCAGGCTGGACAAGCCGCAAGTACCGTTTTTGAAGTCTTCGGTATGACCCGGTCGGGAATCGAACCCATCCTACCAGCTTTGGTGGCGCGTGCTCAACCAAATCGTGATTTTGCGCGTTGAGTGCGAAGCTGTTTTTTTCAAATGTAACACGTAGCACAAACACATCTGTTTACGAGTTTTAAGCACCTTTTTTAGCTTGCTTGTGCATACCATATTTTCTAAAGTCGAGATCGCATATGAAACCGATTAAAAAGTCAGCAATATCTTTGTGAATATCTTTTCTCTAACCTACAACAGGTTTTCTCTCAGTAAAGTCAGTTCTATCAAAACACACGTGTGGAACGATGGATTGACGTTACCCTGCGCTGACGATAGTCAGTGATCAATTTGCCTGACGACGCAGTATCGATACTATTGCTCATTAGCAAATGAGCTTATGAAAAGTATTAGATAGAAAAGTATTATTAATTTCGGTTCGCGCTGTACTCCTGCCTCATCAAAGTTTTCAAGTTCCACCCGAGCAACAACTCGTTTCCCCCAGCATTGCATAAAAAAAAACGTTGGTTAACTATAACTGCAACCGTGCAATGATCAGTTTACCTGCCCTGTCAGTTTTTCAGCGATTTCATAGAAGTGGATTTAGTCCACAATGGGGAAAAAGCAAAGAGGAAAACAACGCATATAGAAATTGTGAATCGATTTTGACCTCGTCATTACTCAGCAATTGCAATCACCAGAAACCTTTACCCGAAAGCATAATAGCAATAGACCGAATCACTCGTTTCATTCTACGACGTTACAACATACACTCGCACAATGCAAGGTTCAATATGGAAAGATTTAAGGCTCATGTGCAATATGTCAAATTAACACATGAAGGGAATTAAAATAAGACTGATTAAAAACTTTATTCAAACTATAAGGAGCAATACCTCTATTACAATAAAATCTTAAATTGCCCAGGTTGCTATCAGTACTAGTATTTCTAGACGAGAATGTCTGCTGGTATATTTTTAAGAGGAATATTTTTAACAGCGACAAAATTGACCCAACCTTCACTTTTTCCACATCCATGATAGCCGTCTTGCCAAGATTCTTGTTAGTTTCGATGCTAGCTGGCGGCGTTACAGGGAAAGATATCATCAACGTATCGAGCTTTTGCACTCCCAAATCTCGCAACACTACAAATACAAAGGGGGTTCGCACCATTTCCCTAACAACCAAAAAATTACGACACTGCATGCAACTACGTGCCATACGTTTTGTTATCCAAAAACACCTGGTTCCATGCAAAAAACATGCATGACATCAATTGCAAAGCATGTGTTGCGTAAAGCCAAGCGATGTCCTCAGTCTTACCGGCTCAATCGGAAACACTGCTATGCTTTGCGTTTCCAAAACCGCGATTCACCAATTTAAGTCGCACAAGCTGTTCGTCACCAAATTGTTCGCGGCAGCAGAAGCAGCAAAAACACGATGTGTGATACGATTGGAGACAGGAGCGTCACAAGGCGTATTGTTCCGACTAAAGTCAGCAATAGCAAACTAGATAACCATCCGCAGTGCTTCACATGGCAGACGTTAACAGCTTTCACGAGGTGATCACCAAGCTCCATACAAGTTTTTTTGGATGCCACCGGCGATGTGGAAGTTGCAAAACATTTCGTTTACGTTTGAACGGCTATTTCCGACACCTGTGCTGTGCGATATCTCAGAAAACCTGCTCAAGACATTTGGTTGCGAGGGTGCAGCAGTTTTAGCCCACTAAGAACACACTCAGTGAGTTCGCATAAATTTCCAGGGGAAGGGCAAACAAAATTAATTGAGAGTTTTTAGACAAACCCAGAAGAGAAGCAGAACCAAAGGATTGATTTTATATCCGGTTGCAAACAGTTTGAAAAACATGTGCATCGTAACTCTCACTGATGCCAATCAATGTTGAAAGGCTCTTCACTAGGGAACCAGCGAAAATAAGTACCCTTTACACGCAAGAATATCCGAAAGCAGCCTGTTAAAATTTGCTGTTCATCTGAAGTTTTGTTTGTTTTAAACACTGAGTGATCACAGCTGTATCACAAGAATGTTTGCTAAACGCTTTCGCTGACGAAGATCACACGAATTTTACAAGCTGCGAGATTTTCTGCAGTAAAACCAAGCAAACGACCGTTTTACAGCACTTACAGCCGGATACAAGCATTATCCAATAACTGGCAGGGTGATCACTAATAAGTTCCTTTATTTGTAAATAGACCGGGATTGGCAACTTTAAATACTCAACAAGCAATTTGGACCTGTTTCTCACAGGAAACACAACAAACTACACAAATCTTTCCGACCCGTAAAAGGAGGATAGCACGGTATATATATATCGTTTTTTTACTTGCATGTAAAATATGAAAAGAAATAGTGCGCTGCATTTATGGAATCAAAAACGTGCTACAGAGGAAACAAGATTTTTAGAACGACATTTAAAAAACAAACTACAGATAAAAACGAATTGAAATGAAATGCTTGCTAATTTTCAAAAGTTACCAGGAGTCTAGTTGAAGGAATAAAGGAGACACACGCGGCTCTGGAGCCGCGAGTTGCCATAGTTCTCAGACCCGTAAAGTAAAATATGGATAATGTGAAAGGAGGAAGCACTACTGAAATGATTAATCTCAACTTCTTCACCTAATTTTAGGTTATTGCGTTGGCAGGTTTTCGGAAATGTAAACTTTCCGAAAAGCATTTTTCAACCAAACACCTGCTCAAACTTGAAATATGGCAAAAACAAGATGAATATACCCAGGCTTGCGTGCTAGCTGCAGCTTTCCTTGAAGCGCATAACATTTAAATGTGAGGTGTTTTGTCGGCAAGCACTGCAAAATCTCACGCCATGGTCTAGAAGCGTAGGAGGACAACAGGTGCTGCTTTGGTGGTTCCCGGGCGTTTCCGACAAACGCGCCCACGTGACCTATTTTGTCGAATTCACAATCAGTGAAAACGAAACGAATGCGATGACGTTCAGCTGCTTCCGCTTGCACGGCAAAAAAAAACTGCGTATCAGTTGTTTAACTCGGGCGTTCCCACAAGAAAACCTCTGTTTTCGAAATTCGACAAGGCAACCGTTCTAAAAACAACCGATAGGATGAAATGGAACACACGCGCAACTGTATTTCCTTTATCAGAGTGCGTTCGCATACCTGCACGGCTATGACCAACCAACAGCACACTGATTAAACTTGAAGAGTTCGGTGCAGAAAATTTCCTATTAAGAAGAACGCTCCAAAACGTTTCTCATGCGGCACTGAAAGCGGAACATCAGTATTCCACGACTGATGAAAGACTGCTTCGGCCACGGCCATGTGCAAATATTGATATTCTCGAAGCAGAGTACAAATATTTGCATTACATTAAAAACAGAATTTAGTTGGATTTGCTAAACGCAAATAGTAATGTGCGTCATTTTGCAACATAACACCGGCGCTACACAGTCGATTAACTCGACTGCGTCTGAAGAATCGAATAGAAAATTTTGTCTTCTTAGCATTGCAACAAGGCGTTGTCCCGCACGTTTTTTTTCTTCCACCAAAACAGGATTTAACTGCATGTGCAAGCTACACAAAAACACGAAAGATATCGGACGAAGTTTATTTCAACCTTCCACACGCGGTAGCATGCAGTTGGTTATCAAATACAGGACGGTTTCAACGAGCGAAAGACACGCAACTGTGGCAATGGAACCATTTGATGGTAAATTGTAATCGTGACTTGTCCTAGAAATCATTACTCACATCCATGATATTTCATCTTCTCTGCTTCCTCACCAAGCATCTTCAAAAAACTATAAGCACAGGCACAAAAAGCTGGAACACTGCCCTGAATCAATTGCTCAAATCAGCTTTAGACCATACTGGCACAGCTATAGCCAGGCCCGTAACCAGCTTGGGACACCAGGAGGGGCGAAGAGTTTTCCGAGAGGGGTCCAAATTTTTTGAACTATGCTCAATATTTTAAAACTATGTCTAACACATTTTTCCAGGGGGGCGAAAAATTTTCTAGGGGGGGGCTTCGCCCTCCCTGGTTACGGGCCTGGCTATAGCATATGTATTAGTTTACTGTGACTCTAATGAGCTGGCGACAAATAACGCCTGTAAACTCACTCTTAACAAAACATTCGAAAAGTTGCAGTGACAGAAAAACGAAATAACAGAATGGTTAACTTGCAAAGTAAGATACTTCGCGACTGCGCTTTAATACGACGAGTCAATGACAGCACAAAATAACAGACGTTAAACAAACACAGCATTCCCACATGGCCCGAACCTTTCAACAAAACTGCCGCATACCTTTATCAACGGCCGGTCGAACGATCTCTGGTCTCCAGTCACATAAGAATAACTTTACAGACAGTTTCAGTTTGTCCCTGCGCTCCATGTCAATTGGTGCTTCTGTTTCAGCGTTGGAAATTTCAACTAGACTTCGAGATTCCTAAAATTGAATAAAATCAATTCCAAACCACCCAGATAACATTAATACTCCGGGTCAGTTCTAAAAGACCGTGGCTCACAACCAGGCATGGGCAGGCAGACTACTTCATGAAACAAGTTTAATCCAAGATGACTTTTTTTCACAAGTAGGGTAGGGTTTTCGAGGAATCTGCCCGCCATGCTGTGCTTTCATAACCTTGTGAGGAGTCTGACTGCACGCATCCACAATTAAGTGACTAGAACCACGAGAGCAAAGCAGCTGAATCTGTTTGCAAAGTGTTTTTCTGGGAAATCGATTTCGCATCAATACGCATCTTTAGTCCTGTAAATTGCAAGCAAAAGTTTACAGGTGAAAAGTTGAAACACTAAACAAGACTTAAGCAATCATGCCAAAAGTGCAGTTTCAAACACACACTAAGGCTTTTAGAATTAGAGAAAACATGCAAACTTTAGTTTAAACACACGCCACGACCATTGTGCGGTCTTCCCCGAACTGAAAGTCTGAGCTAGCGCCGATTGTAGAGAAAACATACGAACTGTAGTTAACACCGCACGCCATGAGCATTACGTTGTTATCACAGAAACCGACTTGTTTCACAATAAACACTTCCTAACATTATTCACCCAATCTATAAAAAACATCGTTTCTGCTTTAGCATACTGATCAGTGGATCCCTGATGAAGTCTGACCTGACAGTTTGCCACCAACACTTGGGGAAATGGTGAATATGTGAAATGCTTTGTCACAACTACTCAACATCAATCATATCATGCCAGAACACTCATAATACACAACCATTGAGCACTAGAAATGTTTTGCCTAAAGAAACCCTAACCAAAGTTGTAACTTATTTCCAACATCTCATCACACTGACGCAATGGAAAGACAAAAACTTGACATTTAAAATGTATTGATGTCAACAAGGCTGAGCTCCTTGCAATACAGTTGCATGCCATTACAGATGCGAATGCACATACTGGTAACAGGCAGGGTGAAGATCGATTTTTGGCTGACAGCCTTACTGTCACCCATCAATGCACTGTCACAATACCAAATTATTTTCAAATGTTACTAGCAAAACGTTATGTCTCCTTAACTCAATAATTTTTTATTCATCCCTTGCCACAAAAGGAAATTCACACCTTTGTGGCAAATGCTCTGCAGTCATGCGCACGTTGTCTGGCCAATAAGATGGATGATTCCTTCACCACCATTTCATTACTTATTTTTTGTGGAAAAGCTAAAATTTTCTTTGGAGTTACAGAACAGTTTTTTGCCAAAACCTAATTTAACATTATGAAAAGTTACAGTAATTTCCAGAAAGTACTAATGAATATTTTTCAACTTAACAGAGCATACTTACAGGAATGTTGAGAGGTTCAAGGCTAATGTTTCCAATCCATGTCTGCATTGTGCTTTGAAGGGCATCCATTAACTGCATGAAAAGCAAAACATGATATCAAGCTATTATTTTGTTAGTTTGCATGCCTATGCAGTAATCTCTTGTTGATGGACTAACTCATTGTTTCCCAATATTTTTAGACTTGCGGCACCCTACAGAAGAGAAATAGTTTGTTTCAAGCTTTGATGACATTTTGAATACATATTTTTATGATATATAGAAAAATGTATCAACATTTTGGCACGCCTGAGTATTGTAAATGGTACCCCAGGGTGCCATGCCCCGTTTTGAAACACTGGACTAACTCAACAAAACAGACTAGTAAAATATAAAAATGGTGCTAAGATTCATTATGGTGCTACGCTGAAACTGTGCTCTGAAGTTTTATAAAAGTTAGTTTTCGAAAAAGGTTTAGTGCAGCAATGTGAACAAATTGTCATTGATAGCAAACTCAAAACGTATAGGTTTAAATTTTCAATTAACACTGCATCACAATTCTGCATACAAATAAGGATATGTGGTGTGATAGGTTCATTCACAGAGATTAAAACATATGTTTCAGAATATCTTATAAGCATCCCCAAATGAGGTTGAAGAAGCAAGGATACAAACAGATTACAAAAAGTTTAACAATAAAAAGTATTAGTAATCCAATAAATGTTGGATGAAAAACAAAATAAGGGAAGTTGGTGAGTGGAGTATAATTCTGAAATCGATAACATTTTATTCATAATGCTATAACATGTATCTACCTATCACACAACAACTACAAGTGGTGGGATGGCATGAGTTATCGCAACCAAACAAGTGGTGGGATGGCACCAGAATGAGCCAAGGTGAATAAAAGACTGGCTGCAGAAATAGCTGAAAATCGCAGGTAGTCCTATGCATCTGTCATGACTTACATTAAAACAAAGCTCAGATTTGCACTTTCAACGAGCACCCTTGCTGCAGCACAGGGATTTCAAGGCAAATGGAGTGATGTTCACCTCCAGGATCTCACAGACATTGACTTCAGTCTAATTCCTAGCCCCACAATTCTGTAAATCTAAACTATGGAGAAATATATCAATGTTATAACTCTGACGTTAGATGTGTGATCAAGGGGGAAAAAATTTTTAAGGAAAATGTTAGGTACCCAGTATGGACCTGAAGGGACTCAATTTCTCTGATTCTAGAGACCCAATTTTCAATTCTAGGTACCCGAATCCGGTCCGGGTCCCTAAAACACCTTAAAAAATGCTGGGGGAATATACAGTACTGAGTATGTCATATGTAATGAGATTATGAAATGTTATTGATTCTGGAACTCTACACTCTACTCATATAACAATATGAATCTTTATACATGGCTGGTAAAACCCAAGGTAATTTTATCAATAAAATCATGCATTTGCATTCCATTGATACCAGTGGTTAACCTTTTTTCTACCACGCCTCTCTTAATTTATTGACTCCTCCTGGTTAAATTTAAATGTTTCCCACTGTTAGTATGAACTAAACCACAACATCAACAGTCTGCATCAATTACATTTAATTTAATGTTGAAATTTTCAGATATTGCCTTGTGGTAAAAAGTATAACATTTCTTGGCAAAAATGCTGCTAAACCCTGAACATATTTACTAGTACTACTAGCCTAATCTAAATACTACAGAAAGTACAAAATATGTTAAAAATGTACCTCATCAGCTGATGTCATTGCTGGGTGAAACTTGTGCTTCTTTAACAAGTTCCAGTTGATAATATTGTTCGTGTGAATCTGCATGGTACTTGCATGACCCACAATCACACGAGCCACTTCAGCACGGTCTCCCTCAATAGACATCTTATGTTGCACAAACTGTGGTTGCGTAGCCTTGTGTAAGGTTGAACTGTCACCTACCTACAGTAGTTTTTTTTTAGCAATGGCCCTTAAAATAATACCAGTACGCAAAGAGGACTAAAACCTAAGAAAAAATAAAACATACATCAATGACCTCATTGCTCTAAAACTGTTGTAAACTAACATTGCTTTAGGGATGTACCGTTATTTGGCTCACGTTTACTTATGACTGAAGTCTTGACCAAGCTATTCTCTGATTAATTTAACGACGACTCTGAGATCCGATTGACTTCTTTCGAATGAACTTTTTGCGCTGTGTAAGAGAACCATGCACGATTACACCTCAGCCTACAACTTTAAGTTCAACTCTAAAAACACAGACGTACTGTAGCAGGCCAACACGCTTGGTTCATCGACTCTCGTGATTCGTATGTGCGTTATAGCGTCCCGCGTCGCGCACACAGGCACCACGCACGCTATGCACACGACTGCTCTGTGACTGCACCCAGTTTACTACGCTACTACAGCAGCTTGAGGACCAAATAATGCTACGTCATGTCAACTGGCACATGCGCACGCACACATTACGCATACCACCAAGGCCGCCTGTGATACCACGCCGGCGCGGTGCGCCAAGCCGGCCGTGTACGTATCTGCTCTGGTATGCCACATACTGTCCGCATTGAGCAAAGCGTTCATGTTTGCACTCACGCGAATGACTTTACAAAAATGTACTACAAAGAGCCTTTGTTTTCTAACTCGTTTCGTCAAGGTGACCCCTGGCAAGAGGTGGAACCACTGAGTTGCCCAGTCATCAGCATCAGCGTAGCCAGGAGGGCCAAAAGGGTCATAGCCCCCCAAATTTTTTAGAAAATATAGTCATTTTGTGCTTTGAGAGGCGTTTTTCTAAACAAAATGGCGTTATTCGCCTAAAATCAAACATTTTTGCCCCACCAAATTTTTTTGTCTGGCCACGCCACTGGTCATCAGCAAACCATACTTCGCCATCCACTCAGAGCAGTGGTTCCCAGTCTACGGTAACGCGTACTACCAGTGGTGTCGTTATGCGAACACCTTCAAAGTGGTGCGTGGATAGGCCTTCTTTCTGTTTTTCTTCACACAAAAAAGCATATTCGCAGCTGTAGTTTTTACTTATCGGGCTCTGTTAATAAATTCCTGAATTTTTGTGTAGCCTACTTCCCTTTCCCTAACCCTTATTCGTTTCTAAAAATGCCTATTATAATTTCTCACAACCACTTCATTCTAGTCGCATTTTCGTCGATTCTGGGTCTCCAAACTTTTGGTCGAATGAATAAAAATGATACGGTAGATTGAGTTTTCCTGGAACAAGATGGTAGGGGAAGTGCGGGACCCTCGGAGCACGAGGACCGAAGAAACATTTAAATTCCTTCCCAGCTGGTGACCATATTCTCTTGATATGTGGTTGTGAATATTCTATTTATGGACAACAGTGTGGTCCGTTAAAAGGAAGAATCTGCGTCGATCTGAAAAAAATTAAGCACTTTTTTCATTTTTGAGGCATCGAAGTAAAATAATTTGCACTCGTTTAGCGATTTCTTTGTCTGTCATAATTTCAATGTAGAAAGTTCCAAACATTTCCCAGGATAGGTTGGGAGTTTTGAAAATATCTCAGAGGAAATTGGGATGATAGGTTTTGGGTGCAGTGTAAAATCGTGCATTTTTTAAAAAATGGGTGTTGATGGGACTCATGGAACGCGGGTGTTCCATTGGTACCTCAATTCGTATTTCCTTGTTTTTGCAAAAGTCTATTGCACAAAGGAAAGACCAACAGAGGTTTATTTACTGTGAACAACCTAAAGAAAGTGTTTTATGATGTCAAAAAATCAAATACATTGAACTTGAGACAGGTGGCAAACATGATATTCCAATGGCCACTCTACATCTTTACAGCCGATCTAAAAGCTAATACTTTTACACAGAATAATAGGAGGCAATTTCAAGTAAGTTTATGGTCGCAATTTAGATAACTAATTTTCACTTTTTAACGTTTTAGCTAAGGTAAGGTTAACATAAAATTTTTGTGCAAGTGTCTGTGTTACCAGAGAGGAGGAATGTGCTCTAAAGGACCATTCTTATCGAAATTAATGTATTCATTGAACAAAAAGAAAGCGTGTCTGTTTGCATTAAAATGTGTTAAAGTTAACCCTTTAACGATCGCAAAAGCCAATAGATTGGCTCGTACGTTTTTGGTTATAACTCGCCAGCTGCTGCAGCTAGAGAGGTGTTCAAACCCTCTACGGATTCAGCAAGTCTAGTAGTTCC
>JGI24021J15306_10002491_pt1 | contig 19997 bp, 15 predicted proteins | sample Ectturendosymbi1_FD_15306 | JGI IMG/M metagenome (IMG submission 15306)
CCCTGGAAAAATTTTGGAATGATCCCCTAGTGCCCCTCCCCCCCTGGAAATACTCCTTCCGACGTACATGGGCAGAACTCGTCGACATAAACTGGACCAAATGACGCATTAATGCCATCAAAATTTCGTGTTAAATGCAACGCGTAGACGAGAATTCAACGGTATGGCAGTTTGATGGCAAACCTTTTCACAGCATTTTGATATTTTCATAACGTCAAACCACCTTATGAAAAAGTTGTCCCGTCGAATGAAGACGTCGCAACATTTCGCATATCTCCATAACAGATACGAACGAATAATTACTTGAACACTGCCATTGGTATCAACTAATTTACGAAGTATGTGTATCTCAAGTCAAGCAGCCAACAAATGTTGAGACAGGATTGTTTTTATTCAAGACATCGGTTGCTTGTGTTTGATACTTGTCCCGTATTCCTCGTAGAGCTTGTGCAGGCAAAAAAAATTGAATAAATGAGCTTTTCTTTTGATTGCATGCACTTGGATTGGAGCAATTGCCGGAAAAAAACGCAAGGCTCCAATTTTTCAAAGTCACTTTTATCTACCAAAATATTACTGTAATCATTAGCATGATTTATCAGGCAGTTTTTACTGTCCACAACATTTACCTGCACTTCATGTTTCTCTGCAATACCTCCAGCTTGCAGTTCCAGCCACAGTATTTCAACCGGTATGGTGTTGGTCTCTGTGTCTGCGTGAATGTTGAAAAGCTGCATTGCTTTCCACATCTTCGAATCAAGACTGCGGAAGTTGTTTTTTTGCAGTAAACCTTTCATGAAGTCACTAAGGAAAAATAAGAACTGGATTTAAAAGTTGCTCCTCAAAAAACATGTATAAGCCAGTGGTATAGATTCATCACTTACTCCAGCAATGCGATCTTTTGAGAAAGTGCGACGATGACAGAGAAAAGTTTGAAGCCGATTTTGTTTGCAGTAACATTGTGACCAGCCAGCTCCAGTACCTAAAATGCAATGCGATGCTGTTAATCCGTACATAAGAAATGTTAGACTATTAGCAAAAAGTCAGAAAAGTTTAGGTATGCGTGAGAACTGTAGGAAAAGACAAAAACTCAAGTTACAGTACTTCTGAAGAAGTTGCTCATAAGGGCAATTTCATTCACATTGCCAACCCAGCGTCTAGGTATTACTAAATGAGGATCCAAGCTGAAAGCAAACTGATGCAGGACAATGCCTTGACATTCTTCAAGTTCATGCCAGTGAGGTGGTCCAGACGATAGCTTCCGAGACTCACTGCAAACTTCGAGACCGAGACGTCGACTTCCCCAAAAGTGTTTTTTTGCATTAAAAAAAAAGTGAATAAAACACTACCGAATTTCACTTCCGCAAACTTTCATTCTTTTTTCTCAGTTTTTTGTCATGTTTTTTTCCCCTACAACAGCAAATACCATTTGACCTGACTGAATTTTACCAAGCCCTGTCGAGAGCATTGATAAAGGACTCTATGAGACCTGCATCTTTCGAGAACGAGGCTCACCATAACTGGTCCACAGACAATTCTCGAGGCTCTACCACTGGTGCACGCAAATAGTCGTTGTACCAAGGGCATGTCGATCATGCATTTTACTCACTTCAATGCAGCTGAAGTTAAATCTTTTTTATTTGGTTTAGTATTACATCAATGCTTTTTAACGTTTCCAGTTTTTTTCAGAGCAGCTTGTTTGAAATAAAAAAACAATTGTTTTCGTGGAACTCAAATGCAGCAAGAAAATACAGCATATCAAACATATTTGTTTGACATGATTGAGTCAACTATTTTCGTGGAGCAAATAGTGAAAGCTATGGGTTACAGCATCAGTAAGACAAACGGAATAAACTCTTTTGCAGTTTAAAATTGAAAGCGGCAAACATCAACGAAAGGATTGTCGAAAGATCACGGATTGACAAACTATTGTGTATCCTATCACCAACAAAAATTGATTCAACGCGAAAACCACGTTTTAAAAAAATCTCTGAGTGAGGCTCATTTGTAGATAAGGCAACAGATATTCAGAAAGTTTCAGAAAAAAAAGAAATCAAAAAAATTCAGAAAAAAGAAAGGCGGTAACTGAGCTCAACCATATTTTATGTTTTTTTTTTAACATTTGAGAGGTGCGCGAAGCAGGGTTGCGGAGTCGAAGGTAAAATATGCGACTCCGACTCCAGCTGGGACTCCGACCTTTCCAAAATTTCCGACACCGACCTTTCCAAATCTCCGACTCCTTAATATAAAAGGGAATGAAGTTGGCTTTTAGAGTCAATGAAAATTGTGGTGCACAGCAAGAAATCTCTGTTTCAACAAAAGTTTTAAAAGAAATTGTACCATTTCAACAGGAATTCCCAACTTAGGAGTGTGATGTAAGAAATGATCCAATTGAACATCCGGAGTCGGACAAAAAAATCCGACTCCTGGTGTCGTTAGGAATCCGACTACAACTCCACCCAAAAGCTTCCGACTCCGCAACCCTGGCGCGTAGGAGGTATTAAACTAAATGAAATAAAATTTCTCCCTTTCCACTGTGTTTAATATAGGTTATTCAAAAAAATATATTATCATCTTGAAATTTGTTACCTTGACTACTTTTTTCCAATGATCTAAAATTTTAATAGCATGTGTGAAAACAACTCAATAATTTATTTTGTATGCTGCATGCGTTTATCTTTCCAGGTATTGAAGTGGCATTCACTTCAACGGAAAAGGAGTATGCTTGAACACAGTCGAACAAGACTGTACAGCGTGTGTTCGTATGAGAATTCCATAAAAAGGACCAGCTGCAGTTAAGATATAGAAAAAACACTAAACGTTCAAAATGGAAGGTTGTTTGTGTGGGGTCAAAGGATCTAGACCAGGCGTTCCCAACCTGGGGTACGTGTACCCCTAGGGGTACATTTACTAATCTGAAGTGGTATACTTAAGGTTAGCAACAAAAGGGAAAATATATTCATATACTATTTATTTCCAAATATATATACATATATGAGTGAATTTTATTGTCAAAAATTATCATATGCTTATTGTTAAATATACTTTGAGACATAAATACGGAGTCCACCTTTGTAGCTCTAAAAATCTAAAATTTCTATTAAAACTTCAGTGGATGTTTGTTATTTTACTCAGCCTTTATGTCATAAGAAATTTTAGTGGTACATTCTCATCTGTCGAAATGCTGAAGGGGTGCATGGTTAGAAAAAGGTTGGGAACTCTTGATCTAGACGATCACCAATATCAGAAGAGATATGCCAGCAACTAGACAGTCAAGTTGATGTGTGTCGTGCCACAGGTGCTGCGCACACTGAAAACTTGTAAAATTGTTTACAGCATCAACAATCATTTGAATTCCTCAATCTTATGTTTATGAAGAAATATTGTTCTACAAAATTTGAGCCTGTTTAATTTCATACGCCTGTAATTTGCAGTCACGTGATACATGTATACATCTCAAATACGAACAAATTTTTTGGAACACTCTGCACGTCTGCGTCAATCAAACACTTAATTTTACGGTCGTGGCGCGTGGAAAACCGTCCTTCAGGTGTCACTACATACGCAGACTGACCAGCAGTAAACATTTGGGAAATGTCAATGCTACAACTTTTTTGCATCTAGATTGATTGCAGCCATGGGCGCTATTTTGTTGTAAAATGGGGGGGGGACACCTTGATATAAAACCAACATCGTCATCGGGCCGATGCGGAAGTGAAGTTTTGTAACTACATATTCCCAATCTTGTTTTTTAGAGGTGTTTTCAAAGCAACACCAATCACGCTTTGCTTTATCCCTACAAATGGTTTAGAAATCAATAAACCTGATTTTGTTGTTGGACATGGTACTGCAGTTCAGCTTGGTTGCACAACTAGCAGACCATGACACAAAGAAGCACAGAAATATAAAAAGAAAGTATCAATTGGGTTTTATCAGAGCTGTCAGTTGGAGTGCACAAAACGGTGAATCGCATTGGTCGCGCGTGCATATCACTCTTAAGTAGAACACATTGATTTTCATGCATTTTATAAGAAGTACGGGTTACAGCTCGATTTGATGTCTTGTTTAAGTTGCTTAACGTTAAAAAGACGATAAATTGCAAGGTACGATATATATATTGCAAGGTATGGTAGCTAAACATTTTTCTTGCACATTTCTGCTCTTTGAAAATGCTACAAATTTTTAGCTACTAGGCATCGTGCATGCAGCCCCACCCCTAGCCAAATCTCTATTGATATCCTCTTACAGTAGCAAAAAATGTTTGGCCAAAATTAGCGTAGGCTACTTCAAAAAATGATTTAGAATTTTTTTTACTGCTGACGGATGGAGGATTTGTCCTTTCAATCTCCCCTTGTCAGCTCCTGCATGCTGTTGGGTACCTTTTCGATTGTCCAAACATCGTTTGTCTAATAGCCTTTCCAAACATCAATCAAACTCCCAAGCAGAGTTATCCAAGCCAACTAGAGAAGATTTCAAGATATCCAAAAGAAAACGAACCAGACAGACGTCTTTCTGAATACATACCCATATACCAATCTAGCCTACAATGTGACGTCTGCTAACTAATTATCTGGTGACCAGGCCCGTAACTAGGGGAGGGCTTCGCCCCCTGGAGAAACTTTCTCCTTCCCTGAAAAAATGTCTTGGACATATTGTATGCATAAACATTGTTCTCGTACACGCTTTCGATGTAAAATTTGTGCCACCCTCAGAAAATTCTTCACCCCTCCTGGTGTGCCAAGCTGGTTACGGGTCTGCTGGTGACTGTTGCCTTGTGACTTCTGTCAGTTATGCCACTCAGCTCAGTCTTTTCACAATCAAAATTTTCAGGTTTAATATCAAATTGTGATAGGCCAAATTAATGTCAAAAGCTTTATTCTAGAGTTATACATGCATAACAACACGAAAATGTATTTTAGATTAAACAGAAATCAAAATGAACAACGGTGAATTGGCAAATAGTGCCACGTTTCACCGGAAATAACACGAAAAAAATGTCCAGCAAAACTAAGTTTTGCGTAGGTTCATAAGTGGCGGAACCAGGGGGACCACATGGATTTAGGCTCCCCAACTTTTTTTTCTAGTAGGGCGCGGTCCTCCCACTTTTAAATTTCGAACTTTGCCTAAATAAGTTCAAGTAACACAATTCGTGTTGGATCCATTGTTAAAGATTTATGTGCTCAAGTCAGTGTAGTGTAGGATAGATAGGGTGTTGTGTAGGTTGGGGATTGAGGGCTTATCAAATTTTGAATAAATTTGCTTGAACATGCTTACAAAATTAATGACTTAAAATTCCGTATTTGTGATGTTGCCAATTCAAATCACAAAAACTTTCTAGTTTTTTTGACGTGCACTTGTGTCCCTCAACTTTGAAAATAGTTCCGCCACCCATGCGTAGGCTACCTGTGAAGCAAATGTTTCGCAATAGGATGAAAACATTGCTGCATTGTGGGTATAAATATCTTTTGAATTTGCTGGTCACCCTTGACGTGACATACAGGAAATAAGGCTAAATGTATTAGCTATCTTTAATTCCTAGTCAAGTCACTAAGTTTTGAGTTATAGGACAATATATAGCCTGGTCAATACTTCTCTAAATTTTTGATGAAAATCCTGTTTACTAATGGTTGAAGACAGTCTTTTGCAAAACTACCCATCCTAAAACTAAGTCTCCACAATAGTGCTGCTGTTTGTTTTCGGAAAAAAATTCGCAGAGGTTTGCCTGAAAATCCAACTTTCTAACATTGTACACTTGCATCTTTAAATTTTGTGCTGTGTGTTTCTGAATACGTGACAACCAACGTTACAGTAAAGTCAGTTAGCCAACGTTTTTGCACGAAACAAATCACGGCTGTACTGTGGTCTCTCACATGTGCAGCTATTAAGCTTTGCTGTTTCGAGACAGTGAGCTTTCTTAAGTAAACCACGCTGGATAAATGTCGGAGAGAGGCAGTTAACATTCTTTTGCGGTCTCTAGAAACTGGCAAAATGCTAAAAATCACTTTTGAAGTAAAATTTTATAAAAATATCAGAATCAGTGATACCACACCAAACTCTGTTTCAACATCAACATGGCTATGTGTAACATCTAACATGAAAAATTCCACAAAAAACGTGACAAACGTCATATTTGGTTTTGAAACCTCTCCAAATACAAACCTTCAGAGAAAAAAGTTGGGGGGACATGGCATATTATGTCCCCCCGTCTAAAAAGGTGGGGGGACACGTCCCTCGTGTCCCCCACCTAATTGCGCCAATGATTGCAGCTTTGAAAGTTGTCAGAGGCTCGAAGCAAAGCAGTGCTTGTGTGTTTCTTCAAGAACTGTAGGCCTGCCATTTAGAATCTCGTGTCATTCGTTGGTGTAAAATTATCACCAAACCCCTCTTTCCAAGTTATGACATGAGACTTGCTCGAGCATGCCCATTGAATGTCTTCAAAACGAGTTGCTTTCAGATGATTTTGCACCCGAAATGTAGGTTGGGGAATTGTGTGCACCCTCCGTGTTAATCAGTAATTGGGTCAAAAAATTAGTTGCACCTAGGCCATGGGTGGCCAATCTATGGCGCATTGTCTGTAATCGTACTGAAGTAAGACAGTAAGCTTTTCCAATTTTGTATCGATTTTTTTCGTACAAATCGCTTATGAGATACCTGCTATCATCTTGAAACAAACATTCAAGATGAAATTAAAACTCTTCATTTCGCAGTCAGAAAATGATGATATCAGCTAGTCTCCGTATTTAAAGGAGCAGCTTGGATGTGCTGCTGATATTGGCGATGTGAGAAAATGTACTATGAAGATCAAGTTATTGCAACTCTTTTGAAAAGCACTTTTGTGATTTTGCTAAAGAAGTAGACACCATTTTCGCATTTATAAACCTATTCTCACCTAGTGAACAAAAGATAATGAAAATGCCAAGTAACATACAAATGGAGCTTCTTGATTTCAAAACAAACTTAATATTGAAAGCGAAATTTGATGCGCTTTCTTCAGTCCCTGGTACTTACGACGTGATTTATTTCTGACGATCCTTTCCTTGATGAAAATTTCCCAGAACTAAGAAAATTCGCTCAAAGTTATATGTATGTCGTTTTGAAACGACGTACACATGCAAATAAGCATTTTCGTCCATGAAGTTGATTAAAAGCAAAACAAGGTCGCGCCTGGCTGATGCAAAATCGAAGAATTTTCTGCTACTATCAGTAACAAATTTAACTCCAAACATTGAAAAACTGGTGAAATGTTTGAAGTCTCATTAAAAAGTAAGTAAATTTGAAGTTTATTTGCTGCTTTACCAGATATTCCATTTGTATTTGATTGTATTACCTGGTAAATCACTAATGATGTGAAGTAACATTGTTACAAGAAATATCCGACGGTATGGCGCATCTCCACTCACGCTTGGAAAAATTGGCGCGTGGTGTGCAACAGGGTGACCAACCCTGACCTAGGCGATCCAAACCTGAGTTGTATATTTTCATCGTTACCACTGCTTGCCTGTTTCGGTCTGTAGCATAGGTACTTGATAAAAGAGTAGATTGCTGACATTGAAAATGAACATAGCAACTTGCTGCCAAAAATCATGCGTACAATCATTATTTTTTCATACGCTGTTTGATGCTTGGGTTGCGAGGTGTTCACCAAACTCTTTGGGTCGCCCTCAAAAAAGTCTGAAAACCGCTGGTGTTAAGCGTGGCCACATTATTCTTTGCTTGCTTATCTTGCTTTTATCAGCATGCGTTTGTTCTGGTTGGTTGACCCACGGCCTACTTAAGATATCTTAAGTTCTTAAGCAGGCCGTGGTTGACTACAGATTTTACCTGAACATTGCAGTCGAAAAACTACGCCTGGAAAAAATGGGGTGGTACCCCCAAACTCTGTAAGCGTAAGTTTTGTCAAGGAATGGTGGCACTGATACAGTTAATGAATAAGGGAAACTGTAGATCATTCAAGTCGAAAGCTACAATTAATGGATACTGAGCAGTCTGCCATCGGCATGAGCAACTCGTATCCAACCGACCAGGTATATAGCAAAAATTGCAGCCCGACGCTTTCTTTTGTTTTTTTGCTGTCTGAAACGGTGCTAAACATTACAGTTATCTGCATCGCTATATACTGAGTCAACCACAAGTGAAAGATGTTAATTCGGGACGTTAAATGATTTTGACAAATTTACAAACTATTGCATTGGTACTTTTCAAAACCTTGCACGTTTTGTTAGCAAGCGGAGAAGCGCTAATACAATAACATTCATCCAGTGGCGTAACGAAGGAGGGGCAAGAGGGGACATTTGCCCCCGGGCGCAGCACTTTGGGGGCGCCAAATTGAAGTCGGAATGTTACGTACTAATTGCGAAATGTCAAATGTCAGCGGATGCTAGTAATTACAATTTACAAAAAGTCGAATATCGTTGCGAAATCTCATCAAGATCACCAAGGTTCGCAAAGCGAGCAATTATAAACCTTAGTGACGTTTCAAGGCGGAGTTTCTGTCTCCAGCAATAAGCTTCCGCTTGTGGTTTGACTCAGGGCTGCGTCACAACGCTTGCAGAAAGCCAGGGTTGCGAACTTTCCGACGTCCCTATCATTTTATAATTGCGTCACCATGGGACAGAAATCCAGCTTTCACAGTGCATGCAGTGCGCTGTATTGCGCATGCTTTTAGAATAGCGATGAAACCTTCACAATGTTTTTACCAGGGATGTGCAGAGGGGGGATGAACGAGGCGAGGGCCCCAGTCATCCAAGGCAGTGGATAATCCAAAGAGCGTAATTACAAAAAGAGCATTTATCAAAATCGTGCAAATTTTTCTGTGAATGTTAGTAGCGCGCAGCAATTTTTAGTAGCGCACACGTATAAGCTTTGCCATACAACATTCATATGCATGAAGTATAAAAGGTAAAAAAACGTTCGCTCACTCCACGTTTTTGGTCGCGCGGCTCGAATGCGCGACCACCTTTTTGCACCACTGAACTAGACGCTTCTTATTGGCTACTAAAACGTGCTGCATGGATCTGATTAGAACTTGCCTGAGGGAGCATGCAACTGTATGTTAAGTGACCTGAGAGAGAGGTGAAGCACTGCTATCGTTACTTTCATCTGTTTTTACTGAACAAAACATCCTTCGCAATTTGTTTATAGTTCAGAAAAACATAAAGGGCGGCAATGCATCAAATTCCATGGTTGTACTACTTTTTTCATATACTATTTCTAAGAGAAACAATAGACAACTCTATCTCCTACCATGCCGTAAGTGCTATCTTCTTTTGGTGGGCCTATCTGATACGTACTTGCATGAATAAACGCAATATCTAATTCCTCAATGCATAGCTTAGCCATGAGTGGAAGAAATTTGCTTGTAAACAGGTGTCTCAAGCCCACAGAATAAAACAAATTATTACAAACCTAAAACATTAAAAACAAAAAATATTATTTGATTCATTTCAATTTCAGTTTTTCAAAACTTGCTTATTTGTCAAAACTAGTTCTCGCTTATTTCAAATGCCTGTATGTTTCACATTCCTCAATACTAGAATTTGGTGGGGGGCATACAATCAAGCAGTTGCCCAAGAATCACCAGACCTATCTGCATGCCCCTGGTTGTTACGACTACAGATCTGATGTTTAAAATAATTTTTGAGCTTTTATGATTTGACAAACTTCATGTTGAAATGGATTTGCTGTGGTTCTGAAGGAAGTTGTGATGATTTTTGCTTGTGGGATACATGATTTTCGAGATTCAGGTCACACAATTGCTAACCTGCAACTTCGCGTGGAGCGTCACTGACCTTAGATATTTCTTAAATTAGTTGATGTGACACATTTCACTTATAGCAGTTTTTTGAAGGAACAATCGACAAATTTACAGTAATGGCAAAAATTTTTTTTCTTAGAAGTTAGATAATTACAGGTAAAGCATTAAGTCGTAGTATTTCTTTTATTTTCTGTCACCTTTCACGGTGTTATATCCAAGAAAATGCTTTGTGATTTTGTAATTTTATATCTGTCTAGCAGTTTTGTATAAAATCATTTGCCTTCAGGCTTTCATATGCATTCTTCTGTCTGTTCTTCTCTTTAAGTATTAGTGAGTCTCCCTCAGTCCGTCCTTCATGATGTTTTATTACTCAAAACTCTGAGAGTGAATGTTCCAGAAACTCCTAGTCCCTACAGCTCGCATCAGCGGTGATTGTAACCAGACCAGGAGTGGAACAAACGGGTGCGCTGGATTAGGCTTCTTTGAAAGGCTCTGACAAAACCGTGGTTTAGAAAACAAGGGGCAACTCTGGCCAATTTTAGCCTGTGTTATCAGAAAATGTTTGTGCCCAAAAAATTCTTTATTTTAAATTTCATGCGTATTTTTACAGATGATCAGGGAACTTTTTGCCTAGTTTATGCATTTTATTTCAATAGCTGCTACAATTCGAATGTATTAGCGCAATTTGGAGTGTCGTATTTCAACAGTTTGAATATCGTGACTAAAATGTCAGAGGGAATATCTTCAAGCGAAACGATTAGATTCTTAACTCTACGGTAGCTAATGATTTCCAAGATTCAAAGGTCCTGACGTCAATTTTGTGACGTCACGATCACAGGATGTTTTCAGACGGGTCTAGAAACAACTATATGTAGGCGATTGCAGGGCCCGAAGCAGCTTTCCACGCCCCTTTATCCCCAACTCATTCTTCGCATCTATGCTGGCATGAACGGGCTGGGTGGGGGTGCCAAGACTGCGTTTGCCCCCGGGCGCGGGAATCCCTAGGTACGCCAGTGCATTCATCATCAAAAGTTTCGCACTTCATGCCAATCAGACAGTAAAATCCTGTTGCGATAGCGCGTTTACGTGCGTACTGCGTATAGCTAACAAGGCTAAAAAATATTCGAGGAACCTGTTTGTGGTTGTCTGTGACGGTTATTCGTTTCTGCAACAGGTGTTGAAGTGTCTGAAACTCAGTAGACACAAAAAAGCAAGGAAGTAATACCTACGTTCAAACTGACTCACAAGTTTGCGCCATGGCAGGCCCGCAACCACGTGGTGGGCAATCGGACAATTGCTCCCTTCGAAATTTTCAAAAATATGTTTAGTTGCTAGGTACAATAATAAGTTACAATCTTTTTTTGCCCCCCCGAAAATGTCAGCTGGCTGCGGCCCTGGCTTGCGCAGTCACCCGCTAGGAACTTAGTGCTGATTTTCAGCTTTCGTTGCTCAATTTATTAATTTACCTATGCATACATATTGAATTGTGATGGCTACTTCTAAGAAAAGTCTGGTCGAGTATTGTTTTTATGACAACTCTACTGAAATGGAAGTAAGGACAAAACCTTATCTTTTTTGCAGTGTGAAAAACGTAAAGTACCATGTCTGTGATTCACAAGCTGAGGTCCGAGAAGGTGTGGCAAGGGTTCTGCGAGTTATAGTCTACTCTTACAAAACAACATTAGTCAACAAAATTTTGGTATCGGTTGAGGATTGCATCACTTGGATGATTTTCAATTCGCTGATTCGGAATTTGAAATCGTAATTTCTGCATTATGTCAGTTGTTCAAGATATTCGTCTTTCCATAATTATTAATTGAATCGGTTGGGTTTTCGAGAAAAAATCCATGAAGCTACTCACCGATCCGAAAGTAGGAAATGTTAGGATATACTATACTATACCCTGTAAACAAGGCGCAAGTCCGATTCGGCATCTGCTTGTGTTAAAAAGACTTGTGTTGCATCCAATACCTCGTCACAGCTCAAATAACCATCTTTGTCCACATCAACCTTTGACAAAATAAGATACTGTTGCTTCTTATTCAAGAGTACGTTTCAGATCTTACCTATGCAAAGTTTGAAGCAATGCAGGGTACTATCTGTAGTTTAGCTCTCAGGTGTGGGTCAGTGTTGGAGTCGAGATCTGTTTTGGTCTGATCTTGTTCTCAAATAACGTGGATCCGGCCTCGAGACCTTTGCATCGAGTCAGTGTTTTCTTTTGTCCAACAGTTCGCATCGCAAGAAATATCACGTTAAAAACAGGTCTTGCAAAACCGAGTTATACGATGCTGGGACAATTGAACAAAAAACTAGGCTTGGGAAACCGATTATACGAAAATAAGTAGTAGTTAAACTCGTTTCTTGCGACGTTGGCCCTGACGCAGAAAGACAAAAAGTGAACTCTGTCACGGTTAGTCATGTCGGAAAGAGCGAAAAAAACGAACTATTTTTGTCTCATCTACTGTTTAGGAGTTTGATCTACTGTACCTTTACGTAAGCTGCCCTGAAGAAAAAAGTTTTTTTGCAATAGTAGAGTAACGTGATAAAACGTTTAGTCGAGTTTTTGCAACAAAAAAAATTTACTGGCATTATTATTTCCGCCCATTGATTGAGCGCATACGGAGATTTTATGCCAATGGTTGCTTTGCAGTGGAGTTTGGGATATGGCTTTACTTGATTTCAAGGGCTGTTTTTCTGTACATGTATGAAAAACTGTTGTTTTTCTGCGCATTAATGTCTTTTGAGCCATCTTGCTTTTTGTTACTTTTCATGGGTCTAGCGAGCTGCTTCTGTAAAATCTAAGATTATGTGATGGACTTATTCGTGACGAAGTATACCACATGTGGATCGCCATCTTGCTGCTTTAAGTTGTCATCATGCTTAACTTGAAGTGAAACGCTAAATATAACAGGTTTGGTTATTGTTCCAATTTGTTTTGCGTATATTACTTTTTGCATTCATATTTTTTGAATTTTTGCATTTAAACCAACAAGTAGGATGTCGAAACATATATCGGATGGGGGACTCTTTGCAATAAAATGATTTTAAATTCGGACTGCGTTTCTTCCGTTTGTTAGCGGGTAACAGACGCGTAACCAGAAATTTCAACAGGGGGTTGAGACAAATAAAAACTCAGACTCAACTCAACATCTGAATATTAAATGCCCAGTGTCTGTAAAGCATCGTCCACAAAATGTGTATTTGTAATAGTTGCAGTCAGATTTACGCCGGCAGTAAAAATTATGTCTTTCATTGTGTTGGAAACTTTTAACAGGTTTTAAAGTTTGTGTTTTGTGTAGTCGTTGAAACTTGAAATACCTTTAGACTATTAGCAGGCCGGACTCCGAGCTTTTGGTAAAAATGATTTTAACTCGCCGGCAAGTTAATGGAAAATAATTGGTCAAAAGATTTAGCCTCCGCATATTTGTGATTGAATAGTCACAATACATGTTTAATGATCACAATTTAATATCCAGATGAATGCCATTGTTACTAAACAGTGACTACCGGATTAACAAAGAAGAGTTTGAAATTGAATTGCTTCATAGCCAACGTTTGAGCATCAAGGCCTTACGAATTTCGAAATGAAGTTCAGGCTGCATCAGCATTAGATGGGATACAGCAAGTTAGTGGGCCTGCGAAAAGCGTTACATCTTGTATTTGCGTTTTTACTTGCGGTTAGCGTTTATGTACAAGTTTGTTTTTAATAATCACCAACTTCCACACGGAGCTTAAACGTCAGGTAAAGGTCAGCCGCTATATGAATTCCCCAACACTTACACTTTACACAAGGTTTGAATAATTACGGTCAATTGGTCAACCATACTGCTTCGACTAAAAACTGATGAACTGACGAAAAACTCGGAATCGATTTCACGCAGGGTTTTAGGAAACCCAACAATCATTCCTTGGCAAAAGCAAAATCTACTTGAACTTGTTTGAAACACTTAATTCTGGTTGGGTATCAATCTCCACAAAAATTTCTGATCTAGAGAGTAAGTTTTGCAGTCAGGTCTCCCTGTCGAAGTTTACTACAATTCTTATTCTTATAAGATTCAAGTCCCAATCACTGGCATGCAGTAGGTGATAAAATTTCTTACACGCTGAGCTAGGATTGTGTTTTGAGAGTAATTCAAGCTGAACAGCAATTTGGTTCTTTCGTTCCCCAAAACAATTTATTTGATTCTTCGACTCATCAAACCCTTGCTTCTCAATCTCATAGGCTGTACGCCGTACGGTGTTGTGTCGTTTACTCACCTGATGACTAAAATCAAACAACGTTTTTTACATTGATAGTCACTGCTTGGAAATGTCTAAGGAGGCTTAGCATACGTTTGCAACGAAATTTTTATGATTCAATCAAGTAATTTTTTTGTTACGAAATACTTTTACCACACTCACAACGCATCATCATAAGATATAGATAGCTTTGTTGTTGCAACAGTTGAAAATCTATGACACTTTCCTTGAAATCAGCAATTTCAAAAGGCAAGGATTTTCACACCCACACTTTGCAAAACAGCTTCTCACGTAACACACGTATGAAAACAAAAATGCGTGGCATTTACTGCTCAGTTGCACTTGGAAAGAGATTTTGCTACTGCATAATAATTTTTGACTGTTTTGTTTTCCCAATTAGACAGTTGTCAAATGTTTTTCCCAGTAAATTAAATTTGTAGCAAGACACATAGCTTTTCAGGACTTTTATGTTGTTCGCGAGCAAAGTAATCTTACAGGCCAATTAACTGCATGAAAAATAAAAAAATACTATCAAGAAAACTGTTTATGAAGAGTGCTACACAATACTGTAACAATTAAACATGGCCTCACCTCATCGAAAGTTTTCTTGTAGAGTTCAAGGTTCTTAGATCGCAAAATGCAGTACCTCATCAAAAAAGAGTCTGTAAATGCAAATTAATGATCGTGCAGTTGCCGTAGTTCAACCAGATTTCAAAGCTTCTTACCGTCGCCGCTCAAGTCAGGTGATGAAGAACTGATTATCGGAGGTGACGGGATGGATCGTTTCTGCTTCAGTTTTTCGTTGATCATTTTCGCTTTTTGTAGCCTTTTCTCGGCCTGGGCTAACCTTTCAAGTTCATTACGCATTGTTTGGTCCCTGCGAAACGAGTAGATATGAACGTTTACTCACCACGCATTGCACTGCTGCTAGTGCAAGTTTTCAAATGCGCAGTTTTCTTACTTGACAACTTTGCCTCTGCGACCTCCTCTTGAAGACGAAGGGGAAGGCGTATGGATTTTGATCGGTGAACGTGAAGACATGCGAGACGTAGAACTGCTTCCGCGCTCTAAATAGACACAACTGCGATTTGAGCAAACCTTTTGCAACACACACCATTTAAGACTAACTCCCACAACCTTTGAAAGCAGGTGGCACAATCACCGCTGGCAGTTTAACTTTGCGATGAATTTCATTAGAGCTCTTGCTGCAGATGCCTTCGTGGCGCATGTTGCCTTCAGCTTTAGCGATTAGTTTCGGAGGAGTGATGGAAATTGCTGGACGTTTCAACCTGGGAGGAGGCGGTAAGGTCCTCTTTGCTGCAGGAAAAAACAAAATCAGGATTTCTATATGCAAGAAATATTTTTGTTATAGTTCCAACTTAATTGCCACCATCGGTATAACAACGCATAGTAGTATTTGATTTCTGTAAACATGAAACGTATGTAGGGACGCCGGAACGGGGGTGCATTACGGGGGTACTGCCCCCCCTGCCCTTTGAAAGGGGGGGCAACGGGGGCACAGTTGCCCTAACATCCCTGTATCATACCTACTTTAATGATTTATCAAGATCAACCTGGAACAAATTTATTGCGGCTATTCGCGCACACCTAAAATTCAGAATGGTTTTCTATAATTTCTTTTATTAGTTTTGAGGTCAGCATTGTTGCTAAACATGTAAATGCGAAAAGAATGACTATTATGGCTACGGGTGTGCTTTTACACTGAACTCAAGCAAACAGTTTTGAACTCGTCGTACGTCAAAGCAATGGGCGTCCGCAGGGGCGTCAAAACAGGGGCGAATCCAGGAGGGGCGATTGAGGCGATCGCTCCTACTGAAACCTACGAATTAACCTTGTTTACCATGATTGTGTACATTCGTAAAACAGCATTCGCAATACGAGGCCATTTGTCATCCATTGTTTTGCCACAGAAGTGTTGTGAAGTATACTTCATCTCTCTTAAAAATAGTGAACTCGTAATGAGACTTGACCAACAAATATTACTGAAATCGCCCCCCTAACCTTATTGGCTGGATCTGCCTCCGGGCCAAAATGGGCATTTGGCCCTCTCTGGAAATTGGGACTAAGAACTAAAATTTTCTAGAAAATATGACGTCAGCAGCTCAATTCCAATTAATTGATTTATTTCTTGCAATAACAGTTTATTTGCCAGTACGACACTCACACGGCACAAGAGNCAGGTTCACTGTTCTGGTGTCATGCAGTGCTGAGCTTGCAGTTCACTCACGTCCGCTCCTTTGTCTGCAGGCATAGGCGTAGCCAAGGGGGGCCTAGGGGCCATATCCCCCCAAATTTTTAGAACATATAGTCATTTGTGCTTTGAGAGGCGATATCACAAGCAAAATAGTGTTATTCGCCTAAAACCAAACATTTTGGCCCCCATCAAATTTTTGGGCTGGCTACGCTACCGCCTGCAGGGGCAAGTTGCCAAACTTGCGAGCGGATTGTTTCACTGTTGGTGTTTATCGTGTAATAATAACATGGCAACAAATCTTCAAATGTCCACTTCAAGTTACGATATTAGGCGTTTTGTTGCAGATGACTCATGAACGCAGACATCTTGGCAGGTAATGTAGCGAGACAGTAACTGCTGATAGCGGCAAATAGGGACGTCGGAGAGCGGTGGCATTGAATCCCTGACCTTTCCAGCGAGGGACAACGGGGGCAAAGGTGTCTTTTCATAGGTAATTTTATCATTTATCAAGATCGAATTGAAACAAGTTGTCTATTTGTTTTATTATTTTTGAAGTCAAAACTGTAGCAAACATAGGCAGGCCCTAACCAGATTGGGACACCAGGGGAGGCGAAGAGTTTCCTGAGAGGGGCCCAAATTTTTAAAACTATGTCCAACACATTTTTCCAGGAGGAGCAAAATTTTTTCAGGGGCAACTAAGCCCCTGCGCCCCTCCTAGTTGCGGACCTGATAATTGGTAACGATTTTTTTGTTCTTCATAAGTTTCCATTGCCCTAAACTTTTTTTTGCCCCCCCTGCCCTACCGACGTTCCGGCGTCCCTGAGCGTATGTATTTTTCTAGGAAAAGCTGAAAAGTTATTGAAAGAGTAACGAGGTTTCGCTCGAAAACTACGTTTATTTCGAAAACGGAAATATAAACATCAGAAACACTGGAAAGAAATTATTGAAGTTATCTTATATGTTCCTTAATTTTGAATTTGCTTTTGCCACTTTAAAAAGGTGGAAAAACGAATTACTGCAGCAATAGCAATATGCAATCAGGAAATTAGAAGGTATTCTGGAAATACTGAAAAAATTGCTAATATTTTTTATCACAATTTTCTTTCCAGAAAGCTTTGCTGGTACTTTTCATATCTCACAAATTTGCAAATTAAAATAGGAAAATGTCATTACTCCTGTCCTTCAAATCAAAAAATTGCAGAATGACATATTGGGTAAATAAAGAGTAACGGCAAATTCCATTGCAGGTGTGCGGTTATATCACTATAGCCTAGCAATTTTTAAACAGCTTGTGTATACCATTACTCCAAGTTGTCTTTATTTTTTGTAAGTCACACGTCACTTAGTGTCATGCGACCATGTTTGATTGCAGAGCAACTCTCATCGAAAAATTCAGAAAAACATGTATTTGGTAATTACAGTTCACTGAAATGCGCGATTTTACGGCTAAGTATCCTCGACATTGCCTTTGAACCTATGAAACAACAGTGAAGAGTGAACCCACTATATTTGCAGACAATTTCATGTCACGCGAGCTCTTTCAAGAGACATTTTCTTCGCTGTTTGTGAACCCTTACAGTGTGGAATAGAGCAGTGGTTCTCAAATAGGGGTGCGCGTACCCCTCGGTGTGCCGTGCTCCAAGGGCTACACGAATTTTTTAAGTGTCTTCATAATGAAAATTTAATGTAAAAGTACACAGGTACATTCCTGATTATTGTGCTCATGATTACAGTCAATGAGTACTTGATAGACTAAATATTGCGGATCCAGGGGCAGTGGCGTAACTGACGGGAGCAAGGGTGGAGGTGCACCCCGGGAAAGCTAAATGTAAAAACTGGGCCCCTTTTGTGGACATTTTGATATTTAGTATTCTTTAATTTGTTGTTTTTTGCGTTTTTCGGGGTGTTTTCGTTTTTTTATGTAGTATGGACATCAACGTACGACATCCAGAGATTCGCTATCATTTCTTTACCTTTTTCTGAGTTTTGGCTAGTGGGCCCCCCTACGGTGACCAGTGGGCCCCCTTCAGCTAAGATTTGCTCCCCCTGGCTCAAACGTTTAGTTACGCCACGGTCCACAGGGGGCAGTTTGGGGCAACTACTCCCCCAAAAGGTTGAATGGCGCCCCTTTATGTTGCCTATCGAAGTAGAAACAGAGATTAAGAAATACTCTATACTAAACAGAACTTCCGGTTTACGTGACAGGCTTTGACCCAGCCTCGTCGATTAGAATCAACAATGCCATTGTTTCGTGATAATACTCCTGCTCCCTTATTTCTTTTTCGCGTGCGAACTACCCAGCAATCACAAACGCGATTGCGTTTGCTAGCAGAGTTCTGGACTTGCCACTGGGCTATGCAAAATTGGTGTTTTGTTACAAACTTACAAGTTCATTTTTCAATGCCTGATGGTAGCCTTGAAAGGAAAACCAGTAGTGAAAATAGAAATGCAATAAATATGGAAAACTGATAAGTAGGGCAACCAATTGTTTGACCTAAAAACTTAAAATTTTGACTTTAATTTGACCTATCAATTTCCTGGGTTTACAATTGAAACGCGGAATGCAAAGCATCAAACCGATAGGTTAAAAATCTTTTTTCTTCTGAAATGAAGCAAAAGTCAAAAGTGTGAAAGACCCAACGAAACTGGAGATAACAAACCGTAGACGAAAATCAATCCAAACGCACAAGAGAAATATCAGTGTCAATAAATCTCCTGAACTCACTGAGAAGGTTTTACATTGTTATGACTTCAGCATCAGGTACTACCACGCTTAGCGCACTTTCAAATGTCCAGTAGCGGGCAAAATAACATTATTACGGCAGAAGTCGCAAAAAATCCAGTGTTATATCAAAGAATTTCAAGTAAATGTGAAAAAGCATATCAATATCCTTTGTTGTAGCTTTAATAAAATATCGATAAAGAGTGCTACAAAAAATTTTGACTTTTTTTACCTATAATGTTGGAGTCGCTCATGGTATCAGCGATATCAGAAATTTGGTTTGTGGACGTTTTATAAGCTTTGAAAAAGGTGGATAATTTTTGACTTTATTGACTTTTGGTTGCCCTGCTTATAACTGACGCAAGATTTCAGAAGCCTGCAAAACGAAAAACTAGTTTCAGGTCTGCTGCCAGTGCAGTCCGTGAGTCCAGGTATACGTCTGCTGCGTCTTATTTTTGCAACGCCAAGGTAAGTGGATGAGTTTCTCAGGGACCGAGTTTGCTAAAAAAGATTGGGGGGACAATCCTTTATTGTTTGCGTTTCGATGACGTCACATCATGTTCAGTTGTTCACTCAACCGTAGTACGACCTTTTTGTAAACTTAGCAAAATGGGGAACACATTGTGGAATTTATATATTTTGGTGACCATTGCCCAAGTGCCTCCCCCATGGTGGTGGTAGGTGCTATATCTAGCACTTAGCACTGCATTTACTACGAAAACACAATAGTTCTGAGAGTTGTGCTTAAATAGACATAATTATGCTCAAAAATTGTGATAATCAATTCAAATTTGGTCAGTTCCGAAAAAAATGTTCTGCTACTAACAACCACGAGCTTCCCACGAACCACTAAACCACGCAGATCAAATCGAAAACAAACCACAAGATCTTTTGGTAAATACTAGTAGTGGCAAGCAGGCGCGTAGCCAGAACTTTTGATAGGGGTGAACACAACAACCGAGTTTCAACATGTAAATATCTTAATGCTCCTTGTTTTTAAAGCATCATCCATGCAACGTTCATGTTTCTGGCGTTTTCTCCTGAACAATTGTGTTCAGATTTAAGTCGAA
>JGI24021J15306_10002492_pt1 | contig 19993 bp, 8 predicted proteins | sample Ectturendosymbi1_FD_15306 | JGI IMG/M metagenome (IMG submission 15306)
CGTCAACCCAAAGACCGTTCACAAGCCATGTTTGGCGTCGACGAAGCGCCGACCTGCCTCTACAGCGACCGGCGTCCGAGGAGAGCATGAGGGTCAGTAACAGGCGAAAGGGCTCGATTTGGGACAAGACCGGCATCCTCTTGATTGACAGAAAGCGTGCCAGTGCACCGAGGCCGATACCCTTACATACCGTGAGCAGTTCGGCATGCCTGGACAAGCCGGGCACACGAACGTCGCACTGCCCCAACCCGTGCGACCACGACGAAGTTTAGATCCGGCTTCACTGTATCTTAGTGATTGATGTACTAACAATTGTTTGCCAAATACAATGCTTGCTGAGTGACATGCTTAAAAAAATTGCAGATATGAACGACTTGTCAATTCAAAGTTTAAAAAATTGTTGATAAGCACTGTTACGGTTTTCATCAAAAACCCGTAGCCTGTGAAACGTCCGTCAAATGCGTTATCTCGAAACCTTGACACCAAATCGTTACAGAATTGTCAGTATGCAAAAGCGCTCGAAAAAATCTTTTTTATGAATGAGGTGTTGAATCCCAAAAGGCGCAGCGGTGGGATTCGGCAAAGTTAAATTCTGCTAGTCTTGATGTGGTGCATTCCATTGAACCTGCGTTGTGGAAATACCAAGGCACTGCTTTGAACCTCTCCTGTTAAATATTTCTGAAAAGGATATACATTTTGGCGATTTTATCAGTACAAAAACGTAATTACTGTCCAACAATTTGCTATCAGGCTGACTAAACGAAATTAGGACCCCCAGAATAAATTAAATCCTGCAAAAGTTCAGCAAATTTTAAGATTTGTGCTGGACATAAACTCCTGGCTGTGTATCATCATTCCATAATTTCCGCTAACTTGGTCACTTTGCATAAAAGTCGTGTTCTGCTTAAAATATACTCCAAATAGGCTTCGCAGCGCTGGAGGCAAACTTGCATACGTCTTCCAAAAGGATCTCCCTTATTTTTGATACGATGGCAAGTTTGAATCATCGCCAAGTCATTAAATCAGAGCTCTGTCGGCTGATTCCTCTAATAAAGATAGCAGCAAAACTAGAGCTTCGAATTGAGAGTTGTTGTGGTACACCTTACGCTTGAGATGCCCTCACAGATAAAAATCTGAGGGGTTCAAGCTCAGTGAATGCGGTGCCCATTCAACATCACATTCCTGTTGACGTAGTCTTTTCAAATCGCTCTCTCAGCCAGGCTAAGGGGATATTTGATGTGTTGGGGGTGACCCAGTTTTTCCGGAGCCACTGCTCATCTCAGTCTTCTGTTCCTTTGAATAAGGATACAAATGAAAATCAAATGTAAACACGTCAAAGACTCTCGAAAGTATCCCGGCCCTTGACTGATTCCCCTTAAATTAGGAAGAGTACAGCATTAATTAATATTCCTTTTTGTCTCAGCACTCACCCTCCAGCTAGAATAAATGTCGATCAGAACTACGATTTTGCGCAATCCGATGCTTTCTGAACTCAGGCACATATTCGCATGATGAAACTGAGTCTTTCTCCAAAAATTATCTTGCACTAATAGCTCATAAAGCTCAGGTACTTTACTCATTACAGCTGGGGCACTTTTTCATGACCCCAATACCCGACCCCTATCTCCGCATGAAAAGCTTTGATCTTGGTTGTACTTGATAATGCTTTGGTATTTTGAGAAACACTTGCAAAATGTAGCATACTGAAGGGTCGACATGAAAACCTTTCATGTCATGGTATTTCCAGTTAAGCTACCGCTTGCCGCGCAAGTGAACAGCGATTGCATCCCGTGGTGCTATTATTTCTGCTCAGTAGGCAGAGGGCAATGCCACAAGAGAGATCCAGTTATCACCACTGCGCAAAAAGATCCACGAGCACAAAAATTCCGAAGCACACAGAAGCTGTCAATGTTCTTGAAACAGCGAAGAAAGGCGCATTGCTTAATTTGAATGCACAAGTGAACAAACAGCCTTTCAATGCTCGCGTTTTAAGAACAGCATATTATGTGACAAAAAAATACCAAACCTTTCGCAGATTTTGAAAGTTCGACTGATCTTCAGCAAGATAATTCCACAGTAACGGGACGTTTCTAACGCAGTAAAACTGTTGCCGTTGATATAATTGGTCATGTGTCTTCATAGATGAACGAAAAACTTTTAACTAAAATTATTCAGAGCAGGAGCAACGAGCAAGTTAACATTGTAGCCGACGAATCCATCAGCGTTGGTCAAAAATCAACTTCAATGTTTTTAAAAGCTAGCACTGATAGTAAAGCGGCACTTTTTAGCTTGCCACTGGATTTGGTTGAACTGGAAACTCTGTGTGCTTCTCGTATTTTAAAGGCACAATTTTGAACTGTTTGCTAAAGAATGGTTTCACCAATGATTTGCTTCAAGAAGTATTTATTGGATTTTGCAGTGACGGAGCCAGTGTGATGCTGGGGACAAAATCAGGGATTGGAAAGTTGGTCAAAAGAATTCTCTGACATGTGATATATATGGTCACCAATTTTTTGACCTAAAAGCTTAAAATTTTGACTTTGTAATCTACAAACTTTGAATTTATTTTGACCAATCAATTTCCTGCGTTTTTAATTGAAACGCGGAATACAAAGCGTAATAAGAAATCTAACCGATAAGTTAAAGATTTTTTTGCTGTTGAAATGAAACAAAAATCAAAAGTGTGAAAGACCCAACGAAACCAAGGGTAAAAAACCGTAGACGAAAATCAATCCAAACGCGCATGAGAAGTATTTAGTGTCAAAAAATCTCCTGAAGTCATTCAGAAGGTTCTGCATTGATATACTTAACATGAAGTACTATCACGCCTAGCGTACTTTCAATCGTCCAGTTGTGGCAAAACAATATCATTACCTAAGAAGTCAAAAAATCCAATATTATTTCAGATTTTCAACTGAAATTGCAAAAGCATGTCAACATCCGTTGTTGTAGTATTAATAAAATGTCGATCAAAAGAAAAAGAACTGTGCTGCAAGAAATTTTGACCTAACGATAAATTTTGACCTAATGATCAATTTTGACTTTTTTTAACCTAATAACTTTGGAAACGGTCATGGTTTCAGCGTGAAATTTGGTTTGTGGACGTTTCATAAACTTTAAAAAAGTCAGAAAAAATTTGACATTATTGACGTTTGGTTGTCCTAGTGATATCGGGTTGTGGCACTGCCTCATTCACACACTTGAACTTGCTGTTGGTAATGCACTAGAATTACCATTGACGCAACTGACTTACGGTCATTTCTTGAAAGTTTATATTCATCATATCGCCAGTCACCGAAGATCATGCGAGAACTTAGTGACTGTGCCCACGATTTGCATATCAGTCTCACAACAATCGGAAAGCTGTTTAGTTTCGCTGGGTGACTTCATCTTTCAGAGCTGTGTCAGGAGTTCGCTTGGCATTGTTTTCCCGTCTGAGACTAACATTTTCACAACGCTTCAGATGAAACTGGGCAAAGTACAGAAAAAGCCAGATTTCAAGGATTACTTTCCAAATTGTGTACAACCAGTTTTGTCAAAAATATTGCGCTAATGGCGGATGTCTTGAACGAATTAAAAAATTTGTCAGAAACACTACAAAGCCGAGATACCACACTGTCAAAGCCCAAAACGTACTAACTGTATATATAAAAAGAATAGAAAGCCTTATTGTTTCTTCGGCGTGATTTCTCTCAGCATCCTGGCGGAGATAACAAGGGGAAAAATCTTTAGATTTTATTTAACTCCCGCGTTACTAAAAACAGAAATGCAATTTTGGGCACGTTTGACGAAACGTTTTTATGAAGATAAGCAGTCATTTAACTCGGCTGGAAAAGTGGCTGACAAAACAACGTTTTATCGTGTTGTTATATTCGCAAATACCTTGTTCGTACCCGTTGCTATAGGGAGCTACAGAGTCTACGCCTACCAAATAAAAGTTCAAGACCCTTTTTTAATCAAAAACACATAAGGTTAATGACTACCCTTTTTGAAAAAGCGTTTACTAATGTTGTTGCTTCTGCCATTTGTTGGCACACATAGCAGTGTTCGTTACGTCAAAAATTGTTTTTCGATATATCAAAACTGCACCATTTTCATCGCTGCCACATACCAAATTTGAAGTGGGGTAGCTATTAACGGCCGTTGTATTTTTCCTAGAGCCGTGTTTTGCTGCAACTTTTTATTCAGCTGTTATGGTAGCATGATTTTTTCTCAACATTAATTATGGTAATAGCCATGAAAATATGCTCTTTTCCTTAAGACACGCTCGTATTGAAGGTAGATGATCCGATGCAGTGAAATCTTGCTACACGATTTAGTCAACTGCATATTTGAATGCGATCACTTTGTATAAAGCCATCTGTGCTGTGCTTTCTGTTTATTGCGAGTACTGTGCTCTTTCGCTCTTCCATGCACGATAATGACACAAGCGAGGAAAGGTTGACTGCGTCATGAGGAGATAGTAAGACTACATTCACCTTTCTACGAAACTGGGGCCTACTTTGTTTTTGGTGGTTTGATTTCAGGGATAACTTTGTAAAAAAAAACAGACAAAACTCTTCAATACAAGACTGTTAAATGTAATGTAAAAAAGTAAAGGAATATTTGTGGGTTTTGTAGAGAATGCATTCCACGACATCCGCTGTTGAGATTCAGTTTCTCTGGTGGTCGAAAATGTCTTTTTAAACATTAACTGTGTAAACTCACTCTACAAAACTGCTTTCTGCTTTTTATGATTAAACCAAAATCAATGCACTATGTGCTGTTAAAGTTTTTGTGGTTCATTCACGAAAAGCCGAAGTGCTGAAAAGCCAATGAAAAAAACGGCCAATGAAAACGATATCAACGACATATTGCAGACGTTTCGATAAATCCTGTTATCATCATCAGTGCATGGTAGTTCAGTTCCCAAAGTAATTATAAGATAGTTCAGTTCCCAAATTAATTATTAGGAAGTGATATGTCAAATAAAGATCTTGTTTTCGATTAATCATTCACTTTGTGACATCATCATGCATGCACTATGACGACTGGGAAATATTTGCCTTTATCACATAGGCAAAGGTATGGGCTTATTCCAAAATAATGCAAAACCGTTAGCGCATATCCGCTTTTAATGATTTTTCAACATAGTGAGCCTTTCTACATGGAAATGTCGACAACGAAACGCCTACCCGCAGGAAAAGGAAGATTTATACGCAGCTCTGAAGAGCGAGAAGGTATAGCCTATTACAGCGATTTGCTGGATGTCCTTGGTTCGAGCTAACTGAATGAAAAGAGTTCACGTGTTTTGTTCGCTGAATTGGGAAACGCATAAATACGATTACTCAGCGCTTTACGTGCGAGCTTATTCGTTGCAGTATTTTTCCATTGAATTCGACCAAACCAAAAGATAGCAAGCCATTACTAATGGTCATAAGAAAGTTTTTTCGAAAACGTATAGGGTACTTTGTGTGGCATGCAACAAAACTCTGAACCATTTTTGGACGGTTGAAAATCACTATCGTATCTGCATAACATGCAGGGGTGTAATGCTAACAAAAAAGGTGTGGGGAAGCATCCAAAAAATTTCCATTTTAAAACAGCTTCAAACTCATTTTAAAGCAAAGCATGAAAAAGGTGTGGGAACGCCGTTCCCACGCATTCCCGCCCCACTACACCCCTGGTAATATGACAACAGTCAACAGCCAAAGGGTGGTTGCAAAGATCACATGTTTGTGTGTTTGTACCAATAACGAAAAGATTCGTGCATAACCTTCCTTTCCACGCCCTGCAGCCTAATTCGTAGCAGAAAATACTTGTCAAAATAAATATTTGTTATAAAGCTCGACTGCTGAAAGACCTATTTTATAGAGCTTCTGCTACTGAAGATGATTGTGTACGTTGCAAATAACTGTCCACAAAAAGAAAGAATGAGATTGCTAAGGACACTGAGATTTTCTCGCAAGGAAATCGGTGAAATGACCAAAAACAATGATTCAATGACCAACGAAAACCTCGTCGAGATTTTTAGAAAATGGAGAGAGTTGTAAGTGTCTAAAGCTGATTTTTTGTACTTGAAAGCACATAGAAATAACTGCTGTCCATAAATGGCATCACAATGCGAAGAGAAATGCTGAAAAGAAAGAGATACTGGTAATATTTGTTAAAACACGGTGACATCATTTATGGACAATCCAATTCTGTGTTGCATCAATTCATTTCTGTGCATCATGTGTCTCTGTTTATCTGTTTGTTTGTACCATACTTACAGTCCGTGTAACATGGTTTAGTTCCAACACATAAGAAATGTGAAAAACGTTTCCACACTTGTCAATGCAGAGGTGCGTGCGTGAGTCTCATCGTTCAACAAAATGTTAAACATTAGATAATTAGATCAAAGTATTTGTCCCGCTCAGCAACATCAATATGCACGCGAGTTTGGTAAGACTTCGGTGTACTGATTTGTTTGTACTCGTGTGTTCTGAAGCAGAAATTATACCAAAAAAAAACAATTTCATGTTTTGTTATAACTTTGGTCACAGAATTTGTGCAGAAGGTTTTGAGGAACATAATCATGCACAAACATACCATCAACATACAAGATATCAATCACAAGCATATTTTCAAAAGAACAACCTTCTGTGATTGAGCTTAGCTGAGTTCAAGATTCACAGCAAATAGATGTGAAATCAGAAACAGGATATCGAACAAGTAGCCAATTGCGATGCTTCTTAAAAAAACAGTTACATTTTTTCGGTTCAGGGTTTTATAAAGCAACCAGGGGCGTAACGAGGAGGGCAAAGAGGCCACAATTCCCGGGAGCCGAATGACTGCGGGGGGCGCCGAAAAGTCCCAGCAATGTCACATGTACTTTCTTCAATGCAGTAGATTTTCTTCCGAAAATTCTCAGGTTCCATCACATGAGGGCGCCAAACTTGCTTCTCGTCCAGGGCGACATCTAACCTCGTTACGCACTTGAAAGCAACTGATTCTGTTATTGGCAACTGATCATTTTTGAACGGGTTCAATAGTAGTTCGGGCTACAAAAAAGCTTTGATGCATTGCGTGCGAATGAACTGTCTGATTTTAACCTCAGGTAATTAATATGTAAAATCCATTTCAGAAGTTTGTCAACGTGTGACAACGAATTAGTGCTGGACCGGAAACGCTAAGCGTTCGTGAATTCTTTTTACCTCATCAATAAGGGCACTCTAGTCCAAATATATGAGAAGTGTTGTGAATAAAAGCTGACGAATCATGCTCAGTGTGGGAAATGTATACCACATGATAAAATTGAAGTGACTGATCTGTCACTGAGAAAGGGCTTCTACCCATGGACACTTAATGAAAACTTAATTTCGACAAAACCAAAGTGGTCAAGCTTCACGTAAGCCACTCCAGAATAAAAATCGAGTTGGATTAAAAATCATCCGTATCCTCTTTGGAACCCTTTAAGTCCCGAAAAGCTATAATTTTGGCTGGCCCATAACTGGCCATAACTCGCCAGCCGACAGAGGTGGATACCTGTACAAACCCTTTAAAGATGCGGAAAGTCTTGTTTTTTCTTTTAAAATAAACTATAGGCGAACATTCGCATCCTTACAGCCCTTAATTGGCTTTCCATCGTTAGTGGCAGGCAAGTTATGGCCTAAAAACAACAAATTAATAAATTAATCCCTTAGGGAATTAATTAATTAATTATATATCGATTTTTAATCAAATCGATAATTGCCGACGATTTGCAAACAAAGCATCAGTTTAGCAGTTAAAATGCTGCTTTGTTTTCAGATTTAAGAATGACCGAAAAAAGGACAAGATTTATAGAAAGGTATAAAACATGTGACATTAGTTAAAAAACCCATGGAGTATGGTGGCTGTGCTGAAAGAATTAAGGTTCAGATGGGTCAGTTCGCCTTTGGAGGTGGAGAAAAATGAAGGAAATTTGAAACAACGTAGGACATGCGAAAAACTTATTTGTTGCCTCTCACACCTTGGCCAATTGAATATCTTTAGTCGGTACGAGGTAAACGTTTGCCTGAACTACGTTCAAACATCGAACATAAATCAGTGCTTTATCAGTGAAAATCGCAACGGATATCAGAGTAAAGTTGTTTGTTATAAATTGTGTGCAATTATTTGGTTTCGAATGTTTGTTCCCAAAGACATTTTGTAAAATGTAAGTGCTTGAAATGAAAGCGATAGAAGCAAAGGCGTAACATGGGGGGGTGAGGTGGGCGCAATACCCCGGGCGCCGAGTCAATATGGGTGCACCAAATCACTGCGGGGGCACCGGAAAGTTCCAACGATGTCGCAAGCACATTCTTCAATACAGTACATTTGCTTCCGAAAGACCTCAGTTTCGAATATGGGGGCGCAAAATTTGTTTCTTGCCCCGGGCGCCATCTGACCTCGTTACGCCCGGCAGGGGCTAAGCAAGCTGTTACCCGTTCCCAAAGCTGTCTTGGGTTGTAACATCTGGACGTTGCTTGTAATCTAAATGTTTCTGCTATATTTTTTTCATGAAAAGGTATCTTTTCAGTAATAAATAGCAACACAAGAACTTGTGAAAATGAGCTACTGCTTACTGATAAATTCTTTGCGCCACACCTTTCAAATTCTTTGCGCCACACCTTTCACCTTTCATGCATGTTTCACTCAAACTCACAGTCCGCAAAGCTTGTTCACGAGAAAGAGCTTGATTTCGGGCAGCACTGCCCACCACAAAAATTTCCAATAGTTTCGATTTACAATATTTAACTTTTCACACCGACACACACGATTAGTATGGAAGAACTTGACTCTCATCAAAACAAGCCTGTGTAATATTATAGCTTTATTTCAATACGATTGAGGAAAAACCGTTTGCTTAGTAAATTTGAAACTCTAAAAAACAAGCAAATTCTGATCTTTCAGCGAGTTTTCAATGACTCTCGTGTCCCTGGCGCTTCTAGCTCTAGCAAACGAGGGAAAAGCTAATTCAGATAAATTTAATCTGAAGCAGAGATGCTCTACGCACTTAAAAACAAAAGCCTTGGAAGAGGTCTTGACGAACGACGTGCTCGTGCGGTCAAAGGTAATGTGTCTCCTTGGAAAATAGTGCGGAGTTGTTTTGAGTACAGTAATCAGGCAAGTAGCCCACGTCAATCAGTTCATGCCCTGCACTGATACGAGTGCAAATAAACGGGGTGAATTCTAACGGCACTCAGCCGACCGCGTTTTTGAGATCTGTAGTTGATTCGCAAGTGATTTTGCAGTAAACATATTGCAATCTCTTCTAAACATATAGGCATTTTTGTGAATGTGCGCCGCGTGCTTCGTGGTTTAACACTTTACACTTCAAACAATTCCAAGCGACTGATAAAAAGCATTTCTTTATATTCATTCAACAAGATTTCATTTAAAACCTATGCACTTTGAACCTGTGCATTTTTTTAATTTAATATATGTGGTTATCTTATCTATTCCGTCAAGGGTTGCTTACATTTGCAGTTTATAAGCCATTGGTTGGCTTTAAAATAATAGATAGCTTCCAGCTAAATCATAATGTTACATTGAAACATGGAACAATTGAAGTTTTGTGAAGTCGTACCAGAAATTACAAAGAAAAACTACAGGTGTTAAAGAAATCTCATTGAATGTTTTGACAAAATCATTAACAAAAATTGGTAAATAAAATCAAAATCAAATTTAAACCACGATAAGTTCTTGTTTCTCGAGTTATTTTGCCTAAGTTATTTGTGATTTCAGGTTGCAATTTCATTTAAACCAGTGGCGTTGCCGTTGTTGATTCTAATTCCTATTTTCTAGATGTTGTTTTCAAAACTGCTGCAAGTTGTTGAGCCACTAGATATTTTCAGGATATCATCGCAAAAATAGGTTGGGTTTGTATGCAGTGACAGTTATACACAGTGTGATCTCTAGGATTCTGACTAAAGGCATGGTTATCAGTTCTCCTGATTGCTTGCTGTAAAATGCAAGCAAACAATCGCAGGAAAGGCTAATCTTGGAATGCCTGGAAATATACTAAAATACTGTAGCATTTCCTGAATTTTTAAACTTTTGAAATAGCCAATACCTAAAATGTGCCTGTTCCAAGCTTTGCTCATTGAATGGTCTGATGATTTTATTTTTTCACGTAATCATCAAGGTCACTTTTCGCACATAAACAGGAACTAAGAAAAAATTTTAGCAGCGCAAATATTTCAAATTTTTGCACACAAATTTTACAATCAGTAGATAGTAATCACTTGGTGAGGAAATTATTATGGTCTAGAGTCTAGACCTCTCTTCGTGTTTGTTAAAAAATTACTCTTTTTAGCTAAGTTTTTGGGAACAATTAAATCAACTTCGATATGAAAGAAGCCAATATAGAATTTATGTTTTCTAAATATCACCAAACTGAAATGGTCTGACTACAAACGTATTGTCCACGACATAAGCCAAATATCGTAGCAAGAAGGCATCAAAAACTTGATTCTAAAATATTTTCAACATGGACGATATTGAACTACATAGTGGCAGGCCATGAGCGTCCGCAGAAATTTTTCCAGGGGGGGGGGCAACGTTGACATTTTGCTTATATTTTCAGGTTGCTGACGATGCAATGCAAACGGACTTTCACAAAACACTTTGCGTTTTCTAGCAGGCCTGTAGCCAGGTTTTAAGGTTTGAGGGCGGCAGAATACATTTTTAGTGGAACAAGATTTTTTCTTCTACTGTATATGTTTCTAATTTTACTTGGCACAACACAGTTTGCGGGGGCTCAAAAGTATTTGGGGTGGCACTGCCCCTGAATCCCAATCCATGGCTATGTGCCTGCTTTCTACACCACAAAATATGCCCCAAAGTACGGAAACAGTCACAAAAATGCGCTTCTTTGGCAACAATAGCCAAGTATATTAAGATAATTTACAAAATAACCTATCTCCATATTTTCAAAGAGGGCGCTTCTTTTCAGAGAAGCATTGCCCTGGTCTTTAAAGAAACCACAAATTGTTACTTTAGTTTATCTAGCAAGACTTGTCAGCGTCACTTCGAAACAAGAGCTGCAAACATCTGGAGTCTCGGCAAGAGCTGCAATCGTCTAGGAACTCACTCAGATACCAGAAACAAACCTGAACGGATAAGACGTATTCCTTGAAGTTACATATAGTTTTTACTGCGTCAAAAAAGCCTGAATAAGCGTAATTTGATTAAGTCAGAGGTCCCGCGAGCCGCGGGCCACATTCGGTCCGCCTCAGCGTTTTCAGTGGCCCGCGGAAGCATTCAGGAAATAATCAACAATACTGAAATTTCCTCCAACTTAGCCCTAAACTTGAACCGAGACTTGCTTCTCTTTCCATAACATTCTTCTGATGATTCGAAGGTACGTCCTCCGCTAAACACGGCTTTCTTTAAATTCCCCCCAGGACAAGCTGCCCACCATTGGATTAAGCTATTCACTCAGGCACATTGGTCACACCCACATTCGCACATAAACAATGGATTTTTCAAACTTTTGGAAGTACTGCTGCATTTTCGCTCATCCTTCTTTCACACAGTATAAAACTACGTTGCTAACCGCTATCAGCATTCACTGTATTGCTGCGTTACCTGCCTAGACGTCTGCGTTCAACATGCGGAAAAATCCCTACCACCGTAACTTGAAGTGAACGTTTGAAGATTTGAGGCGATGCTATTATTAGGGCAGCCAATGTTTTGACCTAAAAACACTTACAATTTTGACTTCATAATTTAACAATTCTGACTTTACTTTGACCTATAAATTTTCTGCGTTTGCAATTGCAAAATAATTCAGCCATAAGTGCTGAGTTCACCCAGTAGCACAGGGGTCGGAAACCTTTTTGGCTAAGGGAGCCATGATACCTACGTATTTTTAATTGTGCTTCCGTGAGAGCCATATGATATTTTTCAACACTTAATGCAACTAGCTTACTAACGTGTGCATTTTTATGCAAAATCAACAATTTTATACAGGTTAATGTTTGAATTTTCACTTTAATAACATGCTTCTTACCGTTAATGCGACTTCTGGTGCTGCATGCTGTTGCTGATGACGTTGTAGTGTGGTAGATGGAAAATTACAGAAAAAGATTCATTCGTAACAATCGTGTTAAGAAAATATCAAGCGAGCCAGATGCCGCCATCAAAAGAGCCACATCTGGCTCGCGAGCGATAGGTTCCCGACCTCTGCAGTAGCATATTCATATACTCTATGCTTCGAAATTTTAAGAAATTTGGTTGTTTAACTTTGGGGATGATATATTGATTAGTACATTAATAACTACAGTAGAGTCAAACCTGAGAACATCATAAAGTTAAAAATATGCATAACGGATTGAGCATTTACCAAACCAAGTAGCCTACTGTGAGACCACGTTTCTTGGCTTACCACGCCTATCCTACATAATATTGAATCGTCCAGTAGTGGGCAAAACAACATTGTTTAGTCAGAAATCGCAACAAACCCAAAATGATTACACAATTGCAAATAAACTTGCAGAAGTATGAAAATGTCTGTTGTTGAAGTTTCAATAAAATATCGATAAAGAGAAAAAACTGTGTTGCAAGAAAATTTTGACCTAACGATCAATTTTCACCTAATGATAAAGACTTTTTTTTAACCTAATAACTTGGGATTCCCTCATGGTATGAGCGTGAAATTTGGTTTGTTGACGTTTCATAAGCTTTAAAAAAGGCAGAAAATTGTTGACTTTATTGACTTTTGGTTGCCCTAGTTATTACTCAATAAGGACCAACAGTAGAACAATCCGCTCGCAAGTTTAGCAGCATGCCTCTGCAGGCCAAGAAGCAGACATGGGTGAACCGCAAGCTCATCATTGCATGACACCACAAGAGTGAACCTGATAACTTATCAGTATAGAGAAGCTGTTTCGTATCCTGCGGATCAACCGGTGGGTAGGTTTGGATTACCGAAAGTTTCTATAGAATCCTGGCAGCGAGAATTACTTGAAAATGAGCCAAAGTAGTTTTGGAATGATCTGTACAAGATGCTAGATACTTAATCATCCATCGTCATTTTGTGAGAAAATTTTTGTCTTAAAAATTTCATCACCTGCTTTGCACATCTTATTTTGAACAATTTTTTACTTTGACATTCCATGAATATGACGATTTTTTTTCAAGTGCGACAATGACATACAGAAAATCGCCTGGGCTGTGTAGCGGTTAAATCGCCTTCTGCCACCAGACCAAGCGAGTTATCTAGAGACAATGGCACACCTGTACCGTCGAGCTAAACCAGTAGTCACATTATTGTTCGTGATGATTGCTGTGGCCAAACCCTCCCCTAAATACCTAGATCTATTAGGCTAGATCAGTTTTTTACACAGCTTTGCGGCTTTTTTACCCAGAATTTATTTATTGAATCTGATTACTGGCAAAATTTTATTTGAGGAAATATAGGAGCCGATTAACTTTCATAACATCAGGAAATCACATTGCAAAAAAGCACTTTTGAATGACAGAGCTTAACAGCAGTGGTGAGGAAGTCCAAAGTCGTGATATCTTTAGCTTCCTGCCTTTGGGCAAATCTTTCATGTACTTGTCTCAGAAAAAATGCTTAGTTCGTGTATAAGTCCTGTTTGTTGCTATAATGGACTGTTCTTCCTTTGATTTAACCAAGGAATTGTAAACACGATGTTGGTATTACATGGTTCCCAACAGACACAATATGGAAGTGGTTTCAAAAAGTTCGTCTGTGCGCTTACCATGGGAAACTAGTCCTTCCTGCTCTGGTGTGGGTTAAAACTATGCTCTAGTATCTTTTGACAAAAAGCATCATCTTCAGGTAACATGCATAATATGCATTTCATTGATATAATTATCTACAAACAAACAACTTGTGTAATGACAGTGGTAGCTAAACACCGCAGACGTGCTGATATTTTTGCTTTCCATCCTGGGTTGTTGTTCATGTAGGCCTACTCTCTATAGTAGGGATGGGCAAATAATGTGGCTCGGGCGCCACTTAGCGAAGGGCCGCACCTTCTAATGGAAATAGAAACAAGTCTCGGTTCAAGTTGAAGCCAAGTTGGAGGAAATTTCAGATTTGAAGATTTTTCCTGAATACTTCCGCGGGCCACTGAAACCGCTGTTGCGGGCCACACGTGGCCCGTGGGCCGTTAACTGACCATCCCAGCTCTATATCATTTTAAGTTCAAGCAATCCTATATCGTTTTTTTTTCTCTAAAGATCACCAATTACAAAGAGATGTTTGACCTCCACGATAAGCTACAAACCAAATTTACCTCAGCCTACACATTTAATTGCGCAATGTACGAGCCTGCATAAGTCCGTTGATCTTTTCCAGAGGAAATAGTTAAATGTCATGCACAAACAACACGCTTGTTGAAATGAGAATGAAGTTAATTAGTACAGCCTACTGGTCTATACTATCTCGTCAGCATTTCATGAATGAATCATTGCAGATAACCTCAGCATGGTGGTTTCAGTATTTAAATTATAGTTAACCCATTCTGGTACCTCTGATTATTGATAAGGTTATTTGATGGTACAATTGTAAACCGGTGTTGATGTATAATTTTAGTACAATAAATATCGTAAACTCAGATTATAAAGAATTTGTTATCAGCAACATGGGCGTCGGAAGGGGGAAAAGGCCGCCCTGCATTTTCAAATTAGATATTTTCCTAAAAACTATTAGTAGAAAAATGCTTCTCCTAGTTTCGAGTCGGTAAATTGCAAATTTCTTCACCACTATTGCCCCCCCTGAAAAAATCCACTCCTGGCTCCCCTGGAAAAAATCCTTCCGACGCCCGTGATCAGTGGCTTGTCATGAAAATATTATTGAACTTCCTCAGGACATCTTTCAACACATACCGGATGGAACCAGATAGTTAAGTTGCAAGATTTACCAAATGGTCATTACCGCAGAATTTTTTTTTTTTAAATCTATCTATAAACAAAAAGAAGTTGCATGTCATTATACGTAGATGGACAATCCAAACTCTAATTAGGTACTTTTGGGGTTTTATACAAGCTTAACGATTATTTAGTAACACTGCAGCTTTTCTCTAACAATCAAATGTCAATCTTTCAGCTATCAATGTTTATGCGAACTATTGACTAGGTTTGGAATATCCGCTTAACCGTCTGAGAGTTTTTATTTTTGCAGAAGAGTGCTTTCGTACTGCAAGGAGAAGTCTGCGTTGTACTTAAGATATGTGTTGCAGAAGCACTAAATGTTAAAAATGCATGATATTTTCATATACGCTTGTGCAGAGCATGCGTGTGTATATTTACCACAAAATGTTGTCATGATTTTACAATCAAATCATCACGCAAATCTCGCGAAATCAATTGTCTAACAATTAGCGGTTATTATCCGGTTAACCGGTTAGCTAAAATATGTACAAATATGCGGATATAACCGTTATCTGGGTAATAAAAATTATTGATATCCGAATTAACCCTATCATTGATTTAACCATTTTGTGGAACAAGATACATCTAATCTACACTAAAATGTTACTAGTTTAGCCAATTAAACTATTTCATTTTTATTTTAGGAACGCTTTGGATGCAAAAGCAGGTCAAGACAAGCTTCTGCACGTTGTGGATTTGGTAGATTTAAAACAAATTCTTCTCAATCTGAAAGCTATGCGGACTTATGGGAGAGCTATTAAGTTGTAACATTTGTGAAGTTTGATGTGTTTTGTCAATAAAAATGTTCCTTGTTGGTAAACTCTTCAACAAAACTAAAATAAACGTCTTGTCCAATGTCTTCAATTCTATCTGATATATGTAGGAGTCCAAGTGAAAACAAAAACAGCTAGCATAATTAAATAATTTTCAATGGAGGAAGCAACTACATGAATACTTCGCATAGTTTTTAATAAGAGTTTTGGTGCGTCCAATTTGCCTAGGTTGTCCAAGAAAATTGTTACCAATCACCCATGCTAGGGTTTGACAAAATTGATTACCATTTTAAATTTTCTAGTTTCACAGCATTCCTTTTGACAGACGTTGTCACGAGGCTGAAGATTCGCACCCAAGTAATGCTTGTCACCAACTTAAAATAGATTTAGTACTTGTGAACTAAGCTGGGGTGGGCAACCGCTACTTTATTAATGGCGTCGCTACTTGTCAAATTTAATAACGGCGCTACCTCACCAGTTACTAAATAAAAATAGTAGCGAGCTATCGCTACCGCTATTCGATACCGCTCCTTTTTCTGCACTTTAAAAAAAGTGTTTGGTGTTGCTTTACTGACGTAGGATCTATTTTGAAAAACCTAACCTTGAAATGTTTTTTGAAAAAGTTGTCAACGAAACAACGTGATCTGCAAAAATAGTCATTGAACGGTTATGATATAGGACAGGTTATTTTACAGTGCATGCACATATAAATGAAACACAGACTGCAGAAACGCCCATAGAGTGCCCATCAATGCAGGTTCCGCGTTGTGTGTACGGTACTCAAGAGAATGGTAAAGCAATAAAAGATCAAAACTGTTTTTCACAGAGTTTAATGCGCGTGTAAATTGAATTAGGCTCGCAACCAGGGTGGGGACAAACCGGGCAATCAAAGCCTCCCACGAAACGTTTATGCATAATTTTAGATTTAAAAAAATGTTATGTTGATCTATGTTTCATGTGAAACCTACTGACAGGCCCTTTAATAGGGGCCTCACCCTTCTGGAAAATTACACGCCCCCCCTCTGGAAAAACTTCTTGGACATAGTTTAAAACTATTGGACATATAGTTTAAAAAATTTGGCCCCCTCTCAGAAAAATCTTCGCCACCCTTAGTGTCCCAAGCTGGTTACGGACATCAGCTCTAGAAAAATTACCCTTCTAACATCAACTATTGAAAACTCTCGATTTACTGTAAAAGCTTTTGAGGATTCTGTCGACGGGTATGCTTTCATCTTTTTCCGGTGATATAAACTTGTACATATCTGTAGGCCTATTCAAATTACTGGTCCCCACAAAGATGGCAAGCAAGCGAATCAATCAAGCAAATTATTTTTATAGGACATCGATTTCACGTACCACTACACATCCACAGTACTGAAATCTTCTTCATTACAAAATCTCCAATCATGAATTTGTTTTATTCCATTATGAAATCAAGTTTCTTTATCAATACATTCAATGAGTGAAAATGTTGGTCTGTAGTATAGCCTACTACGGCCAGGGTATCATTCAACTTTGGTTCATTTACTTCGCGGCATCTTTTTTCAAGACATTCGGCAGCATAAATATTAAATATTTGAAAATTCCCGAAAAGCATCGCGGGCCGCACAAAACGCCCTCGGGAGCCACATACGGCCCGTGGGCCGCGTCTTTGAGACTCCTGTTCTAAATCATTTGTTGCCTCAACCCGCTTTCTGAGAATATTCCTGAAGATAAGATAAAATAAGGACACAAGTGCAAATAAGTACATTTCTTAAAAGTAGGTACAATAAAGTTTTCTAAGACAGTTCCCTTCATATAAAGGACAAATCTTACAAATAAGGACAGTGAGGTAGCCCTGATATCAAACTTGCGCTTATACTAAGAGATGGTTAAGTAGTCGTTCTAATGTTCTGCTGACTTTTGTATTTGTGAAATAGCTAGGCATACCATATGTCCCGTTTTAGCCGGGACAGTCCCGGTTTAAGGCTTTGTCCCGGCGTCCCGGTCAGTCAACCAAAATGTCCCGGTGATTAATGAGGGCCGTACATTGAACGGCTTACTTTGATCTTGACCTTAGCAAACTACACTTCGCTTAAGGTAATGTACTGAAAGCATTCGAATTATAACTGCAATGGTAACAGACATGATAAAATGGCACTGAGGACAACCTACATCAAAAATTTCAAATTAAAGATTATCAAGGTTGTCAGTATGCAGTTGCTCGTATTACAGTGAAAACCCGAACTGGGCCTCACAAAACCTCAGACTGCGCCGCGGGTTGGACATGACTGGTCTCGAAATAACAATGACAGTTGGCAACCGACTTCAGCTATGTTACAGTGACCTTTGATAGTGCCGTGACGCTTATGCTCAAAACGGCCAAGTAAATTGGACCACTCAAGTATACAAAACAGCGAATATTCCAAAGGAGAGATTTAGTATAATTGCTTTGATGCGGACATATTTTCAAACTGTTCATCATTCTGAATTCCTTGAATTTTTTGTCAGTTGACGGACTACCGAACACAAAATTCTTCACCACCTGGGGATCCACAGACCCCACTTTGAGAACCTATACCTTATATAATGATAGTGCAACGTAGTATTAGTAGAGTGAACTCGTCGAGGGAGCTCTATTGCTGCATGTTGCTTTCCCATTAGTTAATTGTCCCGAATTAGCATCTTTCTCTTGTGCTTGCTTCAGCAGTTCACGGCGATGCAAATTCCTGCAATACGACTTTACAACATTCAGGCGCGGAATTTCAACTTATTGCAACAATTTGAATTCTCTCTAGTTAAACTGGTTTTCTGAGTGAAAAAATGAAGGGAGCTTGAAGGTTTTGCAGAAATGTGGAAGGTCAATTGATTTATCGTAGTCCTTTCCGGTGACACTAACGGGAAAAAAATCGCGCGTGCGCCTGACACGCACGGAATCCAGACTGGTTGGAAATTGGAATTGGCATGTATGGAGCATAGCGCTAATCATTCGCTTGTACTGTATGCTGTACCTGAAAAAATATTTAGTCTGATTTGATGTCTTGCAACTTAGCTTTTTATTGTATTTTATTTTGATGCTAACAGTAATAGTGTTTTCCTTGAAGTGCTTGAAGTGTTCACTAATATAGTGCGGTGAGCCAAAGATAGAAGAGCATAAAAATACAGTATTTAAGTTAACTTGAATTTGTATCCATAAGGTGTATTTTTGTAGCTTGTCTGTTTTCAATTTTTGCCTCATGATTGATTGATTGATTTTATTTGTGAGCAGACATGAAGTGCATAGTATATACACACACTCTGCATAACGCAGGTCGACGAAAACAGACAAATCAAACAACGTTTTGCAACGTCTATTGAAGCCGGCGGAAACGTAATGAAGGCAGAACCACAGGATTACAGACAAATTCTTAACTGTGTTGTTAGCTAATCTGTAACAGTTTGTTATAACACTACTGCAGAATATGGCGCCAATTCCTAAACTGGTCGAGTTTAGGTATAATACGAATTCGTTGTGGCATGACACGCCATATCAATCAAACAGACACTGCAATGTGTTTGAGTACTCATTCAAAAAGTAAAATGCGGTTGTAATGTTCAAAGAATAGGGACAAATACAAACAATCTGACTGCTTCAAAGCACGAGATAAGGCAAACGATATGCTGGGGTATTTTGCTTTTGGAAGAACACAATTGGTAGTATTTTAGATTTAAATAAGTTTTGGATATTTTTTAGGCAGTGGCTATGGATACGCCTGTGGATCTTGAAATTTAAAAACTTACTAATACGCCACCTGTGACGTAACAATAATGCATGACGAGAGTGTAGTAGGCTTGATAGAAACGAACTAAACGTAAAAGATAAACCCGAAACCTAACCTTAACCCTAACCGTAGCTGTAACCCTAACCTAACACTAACCCCTAAAGGCCTAAACGTAACACCTAAGCCTGAAAAAAGTGAAGAAGAAATACGAAACGAAAGTCAGCAAGGTGAGAGTCGAACCGAAAACCGTTGGCATAGTGGCCGTAATGCATAACCACTATGCTATGAAATCCGTGCCCTTTGAAAGACAAACTGACCCTTTTATTGGAGTTGCGTCAGGACAGTCGTATCCGTAGTCAGTGGCGATTCTGAGGGGGGTCTGGGTGGGCCATGGACCCCCAGTTTTTTGCTTGGTTCCCCATTTGGCCCCCCAGTTTTTTTCTTGGCCCCCCGTTTAAGTTCGTTTGGTTGACATGTGCAGGGTTGCCAAATGCGTTCTTTAAAACTACCGGCCATTTTGTCAACAGCGCCAGATCTGAGCTGTGTCGTAATTCGTAAGCAGCACAGGGAAAACAGAGACAATCAGTATTG
>JGI24021J15306_10002494_pt1 | contig 19987 bp, 12 predicted proteins | sample Ectturendosymbi1_FD_15306 | JGI IMG/M metagenome (IMG submission 15306)
TTCCCGTACGCCTATGATAAACAGCATGAAGACAAGTTTTGCACAGAAGCAAAGTATTGTCACAACACCCTCAGTTAACCACGAAGTAAGCCCAATGCACACACGTTTTTCCTAGTGAAGCTCGCGAGAAACTGTTCTAGCTGACTTAATTAACATATAGAGTTTCAGCAAGCAATCTTTGTTTACGGGAAATCTAGTAAAAACAACCAAACGTAGGATCCAAAACTGACAATCTTGCTTTTCATCGGAGTTTTGCAGTATCAGGCGGTCTTGTGTTGTTGCGAGCTTTTTTGTCAGTGGAAGATTGAACATCAAGTACCGTTTTTTTTCATTCTTTTTTTGTAACCGCTTTCATACAGATGGCCTGAATTTCTCTCACGCTCAGATGCACAATATTGTCATGTTGTTACTGTACTGATAAGAGTCTAGAGTAGACTAGACATTTGCATTTCCGCCCGTTTCAAGGTTAATTGTGAAGTTATGCCTCTGCGCAGTTTTGCAAATTTTTAGTTAACATTGAGTCGTCATAGAAAAGATCGTTGCGCGGGGCCCCCGACAGCGCGGGGCCCTAGGCCATGGCCTATGCGTAAATCCGTCCCTGTTGCAAATAGCCATTTGTGTACGTTCGTGTCAGGTCGCGTAAATTATGAATTTAGGGAATGTCAAGAATTAATCTGCCTCTAGAAGAACGTGGCCTAGTGGTTAGAGCGCTCGCTTCAACGTGGTTTGAATCTCGGCTGGGTCGTACCAAGACCTCAAAAGTTGGAACTTGCTTCAGTCTGGTCAAGCGCTCGGCCTAATGACTGTAGCAGGGAAACTCTTCTTTGTGGATGCAATCTTCGTCGGAGTCCGGTCGTATTGCTTCTTGCCTTCCCATCGGAACAACTTCGTCGAAGACCAAGTGCATGTGGTTGTGAAATGGGCGGTCTCTTCAACACCCTAAATAAATCCCTGCCCGGGCGATCGTCGAAGCCACTCGAAGGACAATTCTTGTTTTGTGCAGTTACACTGCTGTAATCTTGTACTGGCAATTGCGGTGTCGCGTTCGCTGCGGCATAGGTCATCGTTGGTTTTACCGGTGTCAAGCGAAATTTCTGACCTCTGCAAAATTTCTGGCCTATTTTTGTTTGTCAGTAATTTTGCCTCTCAGAGTAAAAGAATAAGGTTCGGCGATTACATTTTTGATGTGTGTTGTGTAAATTAAAACTTTTTGGTTAGATGTTAGACACCCACAACAAGCTACAGTATGGGAATAACTATAACCACTGAATAATATTGGACTTAGTGTTAGACCTCAATTATATTTCTTTTTCTAACCCTAACCCAAATCCTAACCCGACACACTTACCTAAACACTAAACCCTACGACCTAAACATCAGTTTTCTCAGCGTATTTGATATGTAGAATATTACTCTGTGCATGCGCACATGGCGTGAAGTCGGAAGTTTCGCTTGACACCGGCAATATAATTAGAGTCGGAATGCTCTTACTATAACATGCAGCAGCACTGGAGTCTCATCTGCTGCGTTATGTTGCCACTGGCCTGAAACTATTCTTTATATCCAAACATACTCTGGTAAACTTGTTGTCCAGTCAATAACTATCTCCAACGTAACCGAGTTTTGATCGAGTACTTTGATAGGGTTAGCAAGATCGATCGGTTGAGATCAACACTGTTTTTATACTTCTTTCAAATAGTTTTGGTTGCAATGCGAAAATACGGTCACAGGTTTTCAGCAGCCAGAACTTGAGCAACTATCAAAACCATGCAAAACATGATGTTGCGCGCCGTGTTCAGATCGCAGAGCTCGGTGTGGTTTTCGTGACAGTTCTGAGCCCCTTCGCGCTCATTTGTGAATAGTTGGAGTTGCGTGAATGTGCGCTAGTATTACAAAAGCAATTCTTGCAGTGTTTTTTGTCTCTGGCAAAAAGCGGCATTGCGTTTGTTTATATTAGACAACCCATTACTCACAAGCTGCAACTGCACGGTAGCGAGCAAATCTAATGTTTCAGCAATGTTTGCCAAGTCATTAATCTGCTACGGCCGGAACATCCTATTGGCATGATTCACAATATGAAAGCGTAAAATGACTAACTCGGAATACGAACGTGTTTTGGATGATTCTAGACAACGTTTACATAGTTCGCTAGCTTCATCTTGCAGATGCAGCTGACAGATGGAAAATTTAGTCACGAATTCGCGAAGTCCACCAATCTTGGAAATTAGTTTAAAAACTCGAGAGGCCAAACCGGCAACAGCTTTTCCGGCTTAAGTTCCTATTATCAGCAGTCAACACTCACACGAAAAAGATAAATACAAATAAACGTTTAGCCGATCGGATTATATTAAAAATTAACTGTACAGCTGGCGGCGATCAACAGGTTTTTTTCTGACATCCTCACTTGCCTCAAAGTAAATTCCTCGGGAAGCAGCCGATTTAACGACGTTGTGCTTCGGAATGTATGGAAGTTTTTCTCCACCGTCAATACATATGATATCGATGTTCAGAGTGTTGCACGATGTGTGAAATAGTTTCTCATTCAGAGGGAGTACAGCCACAAGGTCGTATTTTCCGCTGGCAACAATATCACGAACCTGCAATTCAAAACGTGTTCAAAGTCATGCCGGAATTTAACGAAATTTAGCCACGACTGCAGTACGTGCCGACGCGCCTGTGTAGCAGGAGTTTGCCTACATCAGCCGCATATACTCTGCCGTTTGTCAAGGTATAAATGGGTGCAAGGCCTTGACAGACGAATACAAAAAAGGCGCACCGATAATTAAGCATATAAGGCTCTTCATAACTTAAAAGCGCAAAAGCATTGGAATAGAGTTTAACACCTAGCAGTAGCACTTCCTATTCAACCCGGATGTTGATCAAGGATCAAAGACTGCAGTCGCTTGATATCCGGAAGAAATGCGGATCATATGAGACTGGAACTTAGTCTCGGGCGCAGTAAGGTAGGTAGAATGTTTGCCTGAGACCCATTTACAAACAAGTTAACCAGTAGAACAGCACAAGGTTAGCAAATGGGAAAAAAAATTACAAGAGAACTTTTCCCGAAATATATCAGCCCAGGTGTCGCAGTCTAGTCTCTTCATAAAAGTTAGACTTAACATTACGCTTGTGGTGGGCGGCTGACCGGTTATAGGTAGGATACTTGCCCGGGATGTTTACTTAAAAAAATTGTGAAAGGATACCTTTTTAAAAACAATTTCACGTGATGAGAAGAATGCTTAACAATTACGTTTTTTATCACAACTAACAGCATGTTTCTTGTTAGGTCCATTTAGCTATTGTTCACCCAATACTGTTGGCCTAAGTAAAAGTATGGTCAGTATGAAATATGAAACACGGTTGATACCAAATGTATTCATCGTGCGCACATTTTGCCTGATTATATTCTGTGATATACGCACATTGCACATGACATGCTTTGTAATGCAAACGGCACCATGTATTGCAAGCACATCTTGACTGTGAATCAGTAGAAACATTCAACTTGGAAGCTTTCATTTAGTAAAACAAATGAATTGAATGAGCATAGAATAAATACACTGCATACTTGCAATTAAGCGTTCTATGCCAACATAATCATCAACCAATTATATCTGCGAAACAAAAGTTTAAAAAACGCGAAAACTTGTTTATGCTTTTTAACTTATTATTTTGAAGGTATCTATAGAGCCTAATGATTGCTTAGCTGTAAGTCGATCCCGGTTCGGACTTACGTCTGTCAAAATGTTTCGGGCTGATTTCGGGCCTGAATACAAAAGATTTTTCGTAAAAATGGACACTTTTGTCACGATTTACTGTTGAAGCAATCGAGCTGATTAAATTTTCAATGAAAATAATTACTTGTGAATTATTTAGTCATGTTTACTTTGCCACGCCACCAATAGCCCGCAGTTGCGCATATCGTGACTTACCGGGTAAATTCGGCTTTCGGGCCTGAATCGGGCTTCAAAAATAAATGTTGGGCTCGGGCCGGGTTTTAAAATGAGGCCCATTCACAACTCTGAATGATTGTGTACTTTGCAGGCTTGAAGCCAATGGTTGTATTACAGTAGTGCTCTAGATTTATTCTCTACTTACAAATGCGGTTGATAAATGAGGATCTGAGAGCTCCAGGCTTCTTTCACCAGTTACTGTCATTTGTGTTGAAAATAAAACCTCAACTTGCAAAGCAAAGATACTGTGGTGAAGTCAATAGTTTTGTGTACGTGAGCCTCACCATCATTTGCTTCAACATCTGCTCTGCCAATTGCGGCATCATGCATAACTGTATAATATTGATAATAATGCATCGATGCTGTGTGCATTTCACAAGAAACGAAAGCCAAGCAAGGATGTTTGTCTAGCTGAAAAAAGTACCAATTTTCATGCATACAATAATGTTGGATATACTTCCAACATCTTGAAGCCGGGTGTCTGTCGAGTCAACACTGGTGAGCGGGGCGAGGGGAAATTGACAAATAGGAAGTAGAATGGATTTGGTTAGCTTGAAAGGTTTATCAATTGCAAAATTTTCTTCACTCACCAGTATACCCAGTGAGCACTGACAGAAACACCCACAAACACCCCACAATTACGCAAGTTACCCGATTTTGATGGATTAATTTAATAAGCCACGCACTGACTACAACACGAAATCGATCGCTTCAGCTTCCAGGGACCTGAACAAGCAATCAGAGACGTAAACAAAAAGTGGCTTTTATTAAAACAACTTCGAATCCCTAATTTGTTCGAGTAGACGCCCAATTTTCAGAAGAAACTTGGCAGAAACAAAAGACGAACGCGACATTTTTTCCGACTGTCTTTCACGGACAGACAACGAACATGTTTGTTTCATTTCTTTCGAAAGTTCAAAGTACTTTGAGTAAAGTATTTCTGTCAATACCTGTGCTTGCACTTTTTAGAACAAAGTTTATTAGTCATCGCGTTTGCTGTTTGTATAAAAAAATCGAAAAACATAAGCGATTCCAAGCCTTTTTCTATGCTTTTTGTCGTTCGCTTGATGAAGAAATTTGAGGGAACAGCCGGGTGAATATAACAATTAATTACTGCGATACAGTGCACAGCTTCCTTTAAGCTGCTCGCAACGGTAAAGCCTGTGTTCCAGGTTTGCAAACACTGCTAATATTGCGGAGAGCAAAATTAAACGACAAGAACAATTAACACATCTTAATTCTAAGAACACGACAGTAGCAACAAAGCCGATGCAATGTTTCGAGGAAGTTTCGATTAACAGGCGTTTCAATAAACTGAAAAAAACAACAAATAACTCCTAGACCACCCACTGAATTCGGCAGAAATACTTGATCTAACTGTAACAGGTCAAGTACCACGTTGTTTTAGTTTCTTCGGCTAATATAGGACTGTGCAGATATATTTCGGTGCCATCGACTTTTTACCAAAGATTTTCACTGATAGTGACCTTGAGCAGGTCGAAGCAAACCCTGGTGAAGCACATCATATTTATTATTAACAACTTACGACAATTCTTTTTAGACAGTTTATCTGCCTCGCACAGAAGTTAGGCGAATTCACAGATGGGCATTTCCTAAAGAATCGCACAGTATGTGTCCCTTAAAAAAACAACGAAACAACCAGTCGCCATGAAATCGTACTGGATGTTTTGGAAAAACAAGTGTTTGAATTGTCAGCATAGATTCTTTGCTGACGATGAAACAACTACTTAGTACTTTCACCGTCAGCAAAAACCCGTTGCTAATGTTGAAAGCAACGTTTCACAGAGCTTTGTGCGCAGTCAGCAAATAGGTACTTAGGTGCTAACCGTACTGTTCTTAGCGCACATCCCGTTCGTGATTCATCGCGCATGCAACGCCGCGCCGATCGAGCGGCTGCAACACCAGTCAGCAAAGATTCCTGGCTCGACGGATGGCAGTGCGACTGTTGCACGCTGGCTGTGAATGGTGAATCCCTCAAGCGTTACAGAAGTTTGTACTTGCAGCTGTGACTATGCTCTGTGCTCAGCTGATGAGGCCACGAAGGTCGAATTTGGACACTAAGAACTACAACTACTGCAATAAGCTGACGACACAACCTTTTTCGTCACAAACAGAAACCTACATTTAAAATTTTTCAAAACGCTTATTGTCTATTGTGAAGCAATATGACAAAATTCTAGCTATGAAAAGGACAATTTAACTACAACACTATGGAACCAAAGACGAGGCAACTGACAAGGAATAAAAATTGAAGGTTGCCAGATTTGTTAAAATGCGAAACTTCTTTCTCAGCAATGCCTCGCTCGACTTTTGGGTAACTTGGGTCACTTACAGGCTCGGCAAAAAAATGATGAAAAGCAACCAAAACCACTACTCACTCCACCTCTGTTATGAATTTCAACCTAATCAGAAATACGGTGATGTTTGAAACAAACATGATTGTAGGCACAGTATATACAAAATCGAAACTTCGGAGCAACTGACAAAGGAACCCCCAAAACATATACCATAGTCAGAGAACTGCAAAAAAATCCAGAAAACCAGATATCTGACTGGATGCAAATTGCACATCACAAAAAAGGTTTTGATAATGAAGAACTTAGAATTTTACATGGAATTTCCGAAAAGATTCACTATTGCGGAGACAAAGTCGTTGCAACAGTTGTGCAGTTGTGTAAATGATGTTGTTGAGAACCACATAACCATCCAGTACATTTGCTAACATGTCCCCAAATGCCTACTAAAGCAGGGGTTCCCAACCTTTCTCTAACCATGTACCCCAATAATTAATTTCTTATGACAAAAGGGCTGAGTAAAATAAGAAAATCCACTGAATCTCTAACATAACTTTCAGATTTTTGAAACTATGTAAATTGATATATGTTTTGTGTCTCAAAGTTAATTTGTTGCGAATGTGCAATAAATGTAACCCTTCAGATAGGCAAATGTACCCCTAGGGGTACATGTAGCCCAGGTTGGGAACCCCTGCACTAGAGGAATCTCAGAAAGACCCTGTATTATAATTGCCTGTTTATTGCTAAAACTACTCTCAGAAAATCTTTACATACTCAATGGAAGATGTTTGAACTAGCCAATCTTACCAAAACTGAAAATTCTACATTTACCCACACCTTGCTTAATGATTGGAAAAACGACACCTGATGCCATAAAAGCGTATGTTTTTGACAAAACAAAATCCACTGGATGATTAAAACAAAACCAAATCACTTACAGAAATATCCAAAAACTACAGAAATTAATACATTCAATGAAAAATAGTACTATAACCACGATGCTATCTTCTTGTATCCCGAATTTGTGCTTCATGGCAGTATCTACTTGTTATGCATTCTACACACCTTATGCAAGTCACCCATTTCTCCAAGTTCGATAGTCACCCTTCTCAACTGCATGAACACCGAGTGATCAGCTTTCAGTTGGGCTTCTTCATCCAAAACAACAAGAGGAGGCGGTTCGGGTACAGTGAAGGCCTTTTTACCTAAAACAAAAAATTCAAAATAAATTTTTACACCACAGAACCAAACATTGAGCAGTAGCAATCGAAATATCTGCAAATTGTTCTAGACATAAAGAAAACATGTGTGCCGTAATGCGTTCTGAAACGATTTTTCAAAAATAAACACTTTTCCAGGTCATTAATTACCAACAATTTAGCTAAACCTAGTGGGAAATGTACAGCATCACTAGAAAATTACCGTGTGTGTTTTCCTGCGCGAATAAGCTGCCAACTCGGAGAAGCCTGGTTGTGCAAACACAATAGCCTGCGGTTTCCATTTGTTTTAGCGTGTATGTAAAGCTTTGGGAAAATCGGCAAACAATTTGCTTTTGTCTTTAAATGTTGCAAGTTTAGACAGGCGACGGGATATTCGTTTGTTCCAGATCGGTGGAAAGTTAGACAGGGAATTCCGCACAAACGCAGCAGCGTTCGCTGACGCACGAAATCGACCACAGTGGTACAATAAACAACTCGTTGTCTTAACTTACGTAGTGTAATGTCTGTAACAAGCGTTTCTGAAGCGTGCTAGGCAACAACCAGAAGTCTTGGATCACGAAACCCCATTTTATTTGGTTGATTTGTACGCTCAACAGTCATCACTTGTTATTATTACAAATCAACAACCTTAACTGCAGCTATATTTTCGCGTTTTGTCATTAGGGCAGTGAATTACTCCCCTGCATTCATTCAGTCATCCCGACCTAAGCAGAAACCACCCTTGATTGCAATTTGGTTCAAACAGGCAACACCATCGTTCATACCTATCGCCAAGATAAATAACCAAAGTTGGATTTTTCGGGCTGAGTCAAAACCAGAGTGAAATGATTTTACTGCGGTGATTGCTGGTCGCGCTGGCGCAGCGAAAGTTCTCGCGATGAACGTCAGCTGTACACGAGTGCTTATAAGCTAATCAGAAGTTTTGCTTATTGGTAATCCAGTGTAGTATGCCAGATACTTAGTTGAAAGAAAATGGGGTAAACACAGCAAAAAATGAAAAAAACGCAAAACCACAGAACAAAGGCGAGCTTTCAAAAAAGGAATGGGATAAGAGTTAAGGTACAAGTAACCAAATAGCGCATCACGAAACCATCAAACATGGCGATTTTTACATTGGTGTGGTACAGCCTGCTACGCTGGTACACTATATCAATTCAAATACAATTTGCAGATGACATACAAGAAATAAAATTGATATCTCAAGAACGTACGTTTTGTCCCAGCAGATATTGCTGAAAATGTAGCAAAATATAGTAATGATCATTAGACATATGTGACCATATTTTCACTCCAGTAGACTCTATTTGATTCAGTGTCTTTTTTACATTGCTTTGTGGAATAAACTTACTTTTGGGGCAATTATATCAATTACTTATGTGGTTTATCTGAAACAAAGTCATTACTCAAATGAAATATATAAAGTATTGATAAAAAACAAAACTCCGGTTGTTTAGGTAAGGAGAGTTTGACCAGATTTCGTTGCGAAACAACGTCCTCATATTCGCAGTGAAGTTATGCCTACGTGCAAAAAAATGGTCACGTCTCTGCAATCACGTTGCGTAGAGCTACGAGGACACATCGGGCACACAAAGTGGCTCTTCAACTGCGAACGTATTGTACAACCGAAAGTGTTGTTACTCTGTGAAAACGTATTTATGTTTACGCGGTTACCTTACGTCCGTCAAGTCACATGACTTGCATGCAAAAATTTCTTTTCGGCCAAAGGTTGTTCTGACTTAAATCAGTTTCAAGACAAATGCGCATGCAGGTGCCGTATGTCTTGCAGAGGTGGCCACGGTCCCGGAGTCGACTCCGGCAGGATTCTGCGTTTTTTTTCGGACCCTGAGTCACTTTTTAGTTTCGGCAGCAACAGGAGTCTGAGTGATATTTGTAAATGTCATTGCTTAAGTAAAAATACTGCTGAATTTCGGTTGCATCGATGGTAGCTGAGTTTGAACAGGAGTCAGAAGAATGAAGTGGATCTCAAGAGGGCCACATGGAATGTGGTTTACACACTGCGCATATATTTTGAAACAGATTAAATAGACTCTCTAGTCACGTCTCCTGTTCTTTTACGCAAGCGCTTTCGAGTCTGTTGCTATTTCACGTTGAGTAACATTATTGCTAGAAATCTACGTAAATACACTTTCATTTAGTTTGAAAGAGAATGGGGAAAAACCTATAATCAATCTCAGCAATCATATATTTTAAGCACGTTACACACGATGTCGCACATATCTTTCGGGTTCTGACACAACATGCATTTTGCATGCGGAGATCCTTGTGAAAATGTCCACTTCATAGTAGTCACGGTGGGTTTCCGCCTTCAGGAACAAACGATTGTGACAAGTTTTGCCCAATACTTAGCAAAAATTCCCCCACGTAAAGCAGAACAGACGTTTATAATTATAAAAAAAAACAGTACAGAAAATTTTGGTTTGCTTGAGATTGATCCGATAGCATGTGGTTTCAACTGATATTTTGATTGATAAAGTGTTTCACTGAATGCGGTGAAAAGATATAAACTGCGTGACTTCTATCAGATTTACGTACAAGCAGTTCAAACAAACCTTGAAAAACCAAACGGTCTGCTTTCTGCTACTTTACGAAAACACTTACGATTTGCAACTTTGCAAGGTTCAACAGGATTTTTGATGTTGCTTAGCATACAGGGTTACAGGAAGACTTCGTTTGTAAAGAAGACGGTTTCACAAACTTTATGCGACCAAAGAGGAAACTGCGAGTTAAAACACAACTGATTTACACAACTAAATGCAAGTAAACAAAACTACAGCATTTTGTTTCTCATTGTTTTACTCAGAACGAATAAAGTTTCTCAAATTTTACACTTTAATTCCTCTTTTTCGAAATTTACAAAAAATGAAATACGTGTGCGGCAAGCGCGAAAAGGCTACTGTGAATCCCGGTTCATCATTAGTTGGTATCGCTAATTGCATGAGCAAGTTGAAAATAGAGAGTGATACGGTTGAAGCATATAAGATTTTGCACCAAAGATACTGCTAAGTTGATGAGTTGCTTCATGGCATAACCAATGAATATGATTCATGAGAAGCAGAAATAAGCAATTGTAGCCACAAAAATTGGTTTGCTCACAACTGACATTACAGCAAAGAGGAATTTGTCATTTTCGTTAAACACAGTACTGCACGCCAGTTGTTCTAAGGCCCGGAATCTGGGCAAAGCTGAGGTTCAACCGTAGGAAGCCATTTCTTCTCATATGTTTAGCGATCACTCGGTGTCGACGCGAAAAGCAAATGGCGATGAAAACGAAGCGTAGCCGATGCAGACAAATCAGATTGTCGCATAGTCAAAACATAAAGCTTTGTATGCGTTTGTCGGGAATATGCGATTATCTGCATCAGACAAATATCCACAAGTTTATCGTATAACTATATTTCTGTCCACGTGCTTGCTACATGACACCGCTGATATCTGGGACATTGACGTCGAACACGGAGATTTCTAGAACCGCGGCATATAAGCGTTATTTTAATCCCTGACAAAACAATACTTCTATTCACATGGCTGCTGTTGAACATGGATTGTTCTACACCACAAACGTTGGTTAAGGAGATAGCTTGTTTGAACGTTACTTAATTCAGGACACGCAATGACGAATGTGAAGCGAATACGTACGCTAAACACCATTTATTTTCAAAAAAACTTTCATTTCTTGTTTGTTCAAGGTATTTGATCATGCTGTCAAGCATGGGTTTTTTAACTTCAAAAATGGGTTCAAGTCCACCCTTCGAAACTGAAATCGCTGCAAATTCACCGCTGCCGATTCAACCTGTGGTGTTGATTTTAGCATCTCGGCCGAAGGTGGTAACTTCGTTTTATGGTAACTGAGTCAAAGTGTATGTAAAATTAACGTTGTGTCACAGTGTATGTAAAATTAACAAGAAATCTTTCCTGTGCGACTCCTGAGATCCACTACGTGCATTTATCAATATTGCAGAGACACGAAACATGATTGCTCTGCAGTCTGCACATTCACAATTTGGTCCTGTCAACCTTGCAGCGACCTTGTGTGCATTTTCGTCTTCGAAAGACTTACAACCGGGAACAAGAGTTGAAATTCAATTTTTGTTCCAAATTGATGTGACCTGCTTACAGGAAGATAGCCACAAGCGTAAGAAGACGTATACAAATATTGAAGCGACCCTGACAGAGTCAAAATCCCTATCGATCATAGAAACATTTGCTGTGCAGGAACCACTTTGTTCGACGCGTGATCTCAGATATGTTGCGTGCTTCCTAATGGTTGCAGAGACACGAACATTTTCTTCGCACTATACACATTCATAACTTTTTTTTGAAAAGCATAAGAGGATTATTTGTGGGCAACAAACATACATTGCAATAAGAATATTTCGTTCTGGCTTTGAACAAACCAGAAAAATCCAACTTAGGTTGTCTAGGCCAGCAGTCTCCAAACAACGGCGCGTGAGTCAAACACGATCCGCGAACCGATTGCATCCCGTCGCAAAGACATAGGTATTCTCAACTACGAAAAAACAGTATACAGTAGAACTGCCCTCAATGCCAAAGCCTGGCAAGGTTTGCGTATACTCTAATAGGAATAAGCGAGAAATTATTTTGTGTTATTTTTCGAAACTGTAGTCAACGTCGTTCTATAGATATCGAATATCATGGAAGTTTTGCCACTTTCGTACCATTTTCGCTACTGAGCGAAACAAGGATGTCATACTTTTCCATAATGAGATTCTGCTTCTTTTGTTCGGCAATTTACGCCAGGGGTCTCGAACACGCGGCCTGCGAGGGCATTTTGTGCGGTCTGCGACGCTTTTGGAGGGAATTTCTAAGTAATTAACATTTACGTTATTTATTCATTCACCCGTGTTTGAAAGTGCTGGGCTAGCGAGTGTACAAGTTCCTTTTAAGCGAACGTAGAGACGGCTAGAAATGATTTGCTTACAACTGATGATACCTTTCGCAGGAAATACGATGTAAAAGCTGTTTCTAGTAAGGTTCAGGTACCGCCATTGTTGCGTCAGCGTCACAATGCCGCCCTCGGGTTACTTCATAAGTCCGCATTTGGCCCTCGGAGCAATTTGAGTTTGAGACCCTGATTTACGCACTGCTCCACGAAGACTACTATCGATCAAACTGATGACAGTCGCAAAAATCCCTAATAATAACGTACAGTAAGCAAAACTCATGTAACGATTTGCATCCATTGCTGGTGATGGCTCAATGCTTGACGTCATTCTCACGTCACATCTGTCAACGTCTGGCCGCTTTTAAAGGCGTGTTTATTCGGTCGTAAAATATTTGTGGCAGGTCCACATGGGCGAGCTTACATTTCCAACTGTCGTTATGAACGAACAAAACGTTCTGCGGGGACCGACAAAAAGCGTCGGTATAGGCGAAGTGACGACGTAGCGAGTCGCTATAGCTGAACTCGAATGCATGTAAACGATAGGAATTCTGCCGGGACCGAGGAAAAAGCGCCGTTGTAGGCAAACTGTCATTATAGCCGAAGTCGTTACAGACCAGAGGTTCCCGATCTGGGGTGTATGTACCCTCAAGGGTACATTTGCCTATCTGAAGGGGTACATTTAAGGTTATCAATAAAATGTATGTTTGCATATTATTTATTTCCAAATATTTATACATATATCAACTAATATTATTATCAAAAGTCAACCATATACTTATTGTTAAATATATCTATGAATTATCATGATAAAATATTTTGTGATTAAGAAATTTTAGGGGTACACGTTCATCTGTCGAAATTCTGAAGGGATACACGCTTATCTGTTGAAATGCTGTAGGGGTACATATTCATCTGTCGGAATGGTGAAGTGGTACATGGTAAGAAAGGTTGGGAACCCCTGTTGTAGACTATATTTACGAAAAATTTGATTTGGTAAAATTAAACATATCCCGAAACAATCACATTACGTAGGATGTCTGGCCGTCAAACTGTTATGCAATAGCTTATGTGGCCCTCTGAGAAAAAGGTTTGCAACTGATCTAGGCGAAAAGCAGGAACGATGGTGTGGCCTGCTTGAACCAAACGTTTGCAATCGAGGGTGGTTTCTGCTTAGGTGGGGATGACTTGGATGCATGCAGGGATGTAATTCACACCCCAATTAACAAAACGCGAAAATAAGTGGGATTCAAGGTAGTTGATTTGAAATAATAGCAATTAAGTGATGACCACTGCTTAACGTACAAATCGACCTTATAAGATTGGGGTTCCGTGACCCAAGATTTTTCTTATTTACAGTCTGCGGAAACCTGGAACTACGTGCGACCGACAGACATGACGCTACTGAATTCATGCAGCTGTTTCATTTTACCGATGCGTTAAACGCTGAGGACGCCATCTGGGGCACAATGCGGAAAACATACAATTGTGATGGAAAATGACTCATATGTCTTGTCTTAAATTTTGTGGAAAGACCAGCCAAAACTGAATTCGAGCCTGTGAAACTTGGGGTGACATTACCTTTTGAAGAACTGGATGCAGCAGAAGGAACAAACTTGTCAAGAGCCACAACCGAGTAGCCAAGCTTCGCAAGCATCGATATACGTTTCGATAAGCTGGAAATATTTTCATTGCTTGGAATATTTAAATCATAGAATTTCCCATGCGGTGGCAAAGGTAAGTCACACATATTAGTAAAACTGCTAACTCTTCAGACTGAAAGTGTTCTTTTGAAAACAAAGTTTTAAAAGTGGGCGCTCAAAATCGCAGCACAAGCAGTACGCAATGAAAACCCAACCACAAACAGAAAATTAACCAATGCTAAAAAATGTGACAGTCAGAAAAGAAATAAGTGATTTCTTTTCTAACTGTTGCGTTTGTTAATTCCTGATAATGGCTTACGACTTAGCTGAAACGTTGAATAAAATAAGGTATTCAATATTTGTAGACATACACTATTGTTCGCAATAAGAAGCATATATTTTTTAGAAGTTTTCTGATTTATGTACAATCTAAGTCAACATGAACATGATTGATCCTAACTTGTCAAAACGGAACATCGAAACAACCACAAGCTATGACTTTGCCAGCCAAGAATATAAAATTTCTTTCTCCTGACTTAATTCTGTTTATCCAAAAAATTACTCCATTAAGCAAATCTGCAGCTTGATTGAGGCATCGACTGTGTTTTCCAAAGATTTTTCATACTTGATCAATACCATCATCCCCGACAACCGCACCAACCCCCCAGAATGACCCTCCCAAGAAGAGCATGGGTGCGGCTTAACCTCTTCCGCATCGGTGTCGGACGTTTGCGCTCCTGCTTACACAAACAGGGTACGGCCCCTTCTACAGCTTGTGAGCGTGGCGTAGAAGAACAAACCGTCGAACATGTTGTCCTCCATTGTCCAATCCATCGACCTCCCCATGGATTCAACAGCCTGATGGTTCTGGATGACGAGGCAATTGATTGGTTGCTCAGCACCTGACCCAAGATCTAGTACACCCACATAGTGTATTGTAATAACACGCTCAAACAATGAATGACATCATTACATCTATGTAAAAGCACCATACTACTTGCAGTATACAACCACTTTAACATCCTTAACTTCGGTACATGAAGCATTCCATGCTTTTACAACAGCATTTTTTGCTTCATCAATAATAATGAACTTATTCTATTGAACACTGATAAAGAAACATGAAAATCTGGAGCAGTCAAAAAGATTGTCGATTTAAAATAGTAGCAATAGGAAATATACAAACAGTAGTATTTAGTGAATGTACAACAACTTAAGTTAAATAAGTCGATTGATCATATTTGGAGTGTAATGCAATGTACACAACGAAATAACAACAATCATAATTCAATAAACTTTGCAAAAAGATCACAACTTCAATTTGAAAAGTTGATTTCACAAAATTTAACAAGAGACAGTATTGTATTAAAGTAGTATCAATAACACGAAACACATTAAATTCTCATGGCAGAACAGAATGTGCTGCATATCATTTTATGAAAAAAGCACACATTGGCTGTATAACACTAGACATTTCTAATGGTTCAGTGACAGCATCCATCAGTTTGACTGACCTCTCCACAAGAATATGACATAGTTCTCAGAAAAACTCAATATTGGTAAACAAATTTCACAACTTTTCCTTGGCTTTTATTGAGAAACTCATGTTTGCTTAAGAAAATTTAGAACAATTAAATTTTCCAGGATTTTTCATGGCCATGTAAATCCTGCATGAGGTAAGCATGGCAGATGGCAAAAATGACAATATGTCAGCACAGGTGATCAATCACTATCTTCACTCAGAAGCAGCTTTCACACCACTTTAGCAAGTTGCTGCGATCATGCTTTTCTGCAATTTTAGTGATCCAACCAAATTTAGTAAGCTATGTCAATGGTGCAATTTGAAGACCTTACTTAATGTGAGAACTCTAGTTTAGCAATCTTAGGAAATCATTGGACGTTCATCATCGCCAAACTGCAAACCAGTGATAGCAGCAATATTAGGCAACTTAACGGTCTCAGTAATATTCAACTGTACCTCTGTACAATAGCTATACAGTATGTGGTAAAATTACCCACTGCCTACTACACAGCCATGCTGTAACTGTACTTGAATGTCATCCAATCAACTTACAGTATGTTACTACAAATAAAGGCATCATAGTACACCTCAGGAACATGCTGCAAAGGTCAACAGCTGGACACTTGGTAAACTCTGAACAGTGAAGTAAGATTAAAGATGACAAGGTCAATTCACACGTTTTCACCTAATCATTCTTGAGTTACCACAAGCCACAAACTGATTTGGAGCTCTAGCTAATTGATTAAACAATCTTCAAAATCACAATACTGGTAAAAGGCAAGTGAGTGATAGTTTTTGCCACAAGAGAAGATTATAGCAGTCTACACAAAATTCAGGCTTTTTAAAGTATTCAAACTTAAAGAGCATGATTTGTGCTAAATGGTGACACTCATTTTATAGCTATTTTCAAATCATATCAATTTGCGTTTTACAAATTCACAGGGTCAGCATCAAAATATTCTTTCAATGGCACCAAACTGCCCCCTCCAAAATAGTCAAGCACCCAGACGGAATCAATTTGCAGTTTTACAGGATAAAATGCATGAATTTTTCCCCACATTTTCATTTCAGGGTGGCGAGAAAATAATGCTGTTAAAGCAAAGTGCTTCTCTCTTTCATCTTTTACAGCAAGGAGTTTTCCAGATAAAGTAACACGAGCACAACGAGGATCTTCAGCATCATAATGCTTAGATAAGCAATACCCAGTCTCCATTTCTGTCATACTCAAAGAAACATTATTGTTTTTCTTGACATCTTGCATGCTGACATCTAAGTCTGCAACATATGCATATGGTATTCCAGTGCTGTTGTCCAGTGGTCCATCACAAACAGACATTATGTTTGTAAAGGGCAACCCTTGCCTGCCAAAATGAGTGGAAATTGTACCAATAACACCCCAATCTGATTTGTGAACTACGTATCTAGCAGTTAATGCTTTCTGCTGATGTGGTGGTACTCCATCATACCCTTGAAAATATTCTTTATTGATAAAGATTGGTTTTCTCACAGTTGCTTCGAGCAAGCTCACAAAGATTGAAAGACCAAGAAAAATTTCCATGCAAAGGACTTTTTTCATATTTCTCACAGCTATGGTTCTACCAGCACTATGAGCAAAGTTATGTAACTTGGCACCTAGAAAATATAATAAAACACTCAACAGAATATGATGTATCGTTGAACAAAGCTTTACACAAATGGATGAGTTAAGGCCTTCACCTCAAAAATGTCTGTAAAGAATCTGTTCTGTAGAGTAGTTTTGAGATTTCCATACCTACCCTTTAACGACCATACAAGCCACAATTATGGCTTTTGAAGACATTTCCAACTGTAACTTCTGAACCACGGAAGCCACATCAGCATGTTAGACATTGCCAGAAAAGTAAGACAGCAATGCATCTTTTGTGGTATGTTGCACATAGCTGTGACATATTTTTACAAGGAAACCCATTATTCATGTAGCCAAAAAAATTCATTGTTTTTATTCAAACAGCTGCGTAGCAAGAAGGAAACACATTGAAAAAATGGTTCTACATAAAAAATGACAGTCATGACCATCAATTCACGAAAATAATTGCAAGAAGAATTTAACTTTTTTAGGGATGAGAAGGGTGNAAAACCCCAAATTTAAGGGGTGTTTTTATCTTTTCTTCCTTTGAGGGTTTATTGCTCCAAAACACAGGAAACTGAAAACCACAGAACACGTTGCCATGAGGGTCTTACAAGATCATGCCAAGTTTCAAGGGAAATATTAGGAGGAAAAAAGTTATGGCATTTTTCATCTAAAAAACAGGCAAAATATTTACAAAATTTTAACAAAAAGTTAAAACAAAATTTTGCTGCTTTTTCATTGGATCTTTTACCTTGTTTTCAATGGTGCATTCTAAAAACCGTTACTAGCAAAGGGCAACGCACAAAATACAGAAAATCGAATTTTTTAGATTTAGAAAAAATCCTTTTTTTCATGCAAACTCATTCTCAAAAAGCAATGAGTAAATTTGGTTGGTACCTTTAGTTATTTGAGGTCTTTAAAAGTAATCCAAGCCAAAAAATACTTTGAATGAGCTAATAGGTAAGCGTGAAAAAAATTGTTCAAACCTGTCCGAAAACTGCCAAAACGTTGCTGTCAAAATTTGCATTTGTACTTTTAGTTTGCTTTTTGCACAACATTTTCAAATATAAAGATACCTTTTTCTAAGGTTGATCAGAAAGATCTCTGCCTTCTGCATCTGAGAATGCCTTCACTGACTTTCTCATGCATTGTGTCTGTAAAACACAACTGGAAATGACCTTAAAAGCCACAATCATGGCTTGTGCAGATGTTAAAGAACTGATCATATATGAGAAAGGAACTATTTCTTTTGTAAAACTCTTGATATGTCTTGTTCGACTTCCAGTCAGCAATATCACCTTACATATTCAGCTTTGTGTTTTTACCAATACAGAGGTCACCACTTCGAGCAGGGGTGTCATACTCAAACTCACAAATGGGCCAGAATAAAGAATCTGTTGCAATCTGAAGGTGTGACTGGTTCAATGTTGATTCAAAGCTTGAAATTGTGATATTGAACCTGTCTAATCCAACATATTGTGGGCTAAAGCTTGCAGATAAAATGATGAAAAAAAGTAAAGCAAGATTCAGAGAAAGTGCTTAGACTACAGTAACAAGCATGTGCTAGCCCATGAAGCTGCTATCACCAGAACCAGAAACCAACCAACACCAATTAGTATAACAAAATGGCTGAGTCATTGACAGCGAGCAGCCTGGTGAATGACCTACCACTAGAGGTAAGCATGGACACTAGAGATGTAATATATAAGAAGGATAAATAAACAGGAAAAATACAGACAATGGGACACATTATATGCAAAACATCAGATGCAAACAAAAAATTGAAAAAGCAAGCAGTGTTGTACTCCTAAGTCAAAAATAGCAAATAAAAGGGGGACCATTGCAAACATGAATGAAATAATCCCACGGCAACATTTCAATTGAACAACATGATGAACAACATATTACATGACACTTCAATTGAATACCATTATGATTACCATATTACAGAAACATAAATCTAAAATCAGACACAACAACAACCATTCACATACCACAAACGATGGCGGGCAAGCAATGGGTGAAGAGTTGACGCATGTATAGATGAGCAGGTGAATCATGCACATACTGTAGACGAGAAAAGTAAGCAAACAATTACAATATACAAGGGAAGGGTTATGAGGCAGAGAGCAATGCAATAAACACAGCATTCCATCAGGGTTGCAAACTTGTTTCCACCAAAAAAAGCCAGACTTAGTCATAAAAAAGCCAAAAAAACAGACCTAGTCACAAAAAACTAAAAAGCCAGATCTAGTCACAACACAAGAAAAGCGAACAAAACAAACTTAGTTACAAAAAAAGCTTTTAAAAACCAGACCTGTCACAGGAAAAGCCAATTAGCAGTTATTAAACATGCAGCTTAAAAACATACTGCAGTGACAAATGCACAGTAGTAAGTAATGAACTTTTCTGTCTGTCTGAACCTTTTCTAAGTTTATGCCGCTGTCATATGTTGTTTACATTTTGAAGGTTATCTACTACTACAGTACTAGCAGTAATAAGAATGAATACAATCTTCATTCCTACTGTTGTAGTAAAGCTATGAGATCTGAATGTTTCAACCACTCCAGCCTAGCCTACCTTAAACTTCTATAGTGTGTGGGCACCACTTAATCTTTTTCTTCAGGCTTGCTTCATTAGTATTGTTGCGGCCAGTGGCCCAACTATATGGACAAGTACGTACGGACAGGAACCAGTGCTTTATAATAGACTGCTCATTGAGCCATCCGGCTGGGCACAAACCGTTCACATGTTCACACAGCGTTTTACGTAACGCGTGACTCAATATTCACGCCGTTCGTTGA
>JGI24021J15306_10002495_pt1 | contig 19983 bp, 16 predicted proteins | sample Ectturendosymbi1_FD_15306 | JGI IMG/M metagenome (IMG submission 15306)
ATCTAATCCGCTGGTGTCTTTGCTGATACAGACCGTCTTCGTCGTGCTGCCGGTAAGGGTCGAGTCGTAAGTGTAGTCGCTGGAAGTGTCCGCCGCTGCAACGTTCGTGTTGGACGCAACATTGACTGAACAAAACATGTACAGTGGATGAGAAGATGAGCGTTACGGCTTGACCCTACTGACGACGCTGCTTTCGTTTTGAACTTGCCTAGATTGGATAGAGTGGATAACAGCACAATTGATAGCATCGCGTTTATTTGTTTGTTTTTAGAATAAATCAGCAAATATTTTGTTTTACAGCGTCACTGCGGTAGGGATCAATAACCAAATTTAAAGATTGAAAATGTTTTTGCTTTACAGCGTGATTAACGTTAGTTCTAGAATCTTGGTAGTGTAAATAGCTGAGTTTTTGTGCAATGCAAAGGTTGTTCTCCCATCTTTCAGCAAAAAGAATAGTGAATAGCAGAGCACACTTCTGAGTTCTTCATCGTCCAACTTTTCTGTCGCAAAACTGAACTTGCGAGGAAATTTTCGTCGTCATTCATACATATTGGAAAAATGATATAGCAATGCTGTCATGCATAGGTGCAGGAGCAGACGAATTTTTGGGGGTGCGAAGGATTTTTGCCCGAATTCTCCCAAACTTGTCCGAAAACTCTCCAAAAAAAGTGATTTCCAAAAAAAAGCTCTTCATGTCATTTTGGGCGCCATTTTGTTAAATCAAACCATGTTGGGCGCCATTTTTGATCATATTTTCAGGGAGTTTGCTCAGATTTTCAGAGATTTTGTGAAGATTTTCAGAGATTTTGCTCGGATTTTAAAGGATTTTGCCCGGATTTTCACTAAATCAAATTTTTTGAGGGTACGCTTGCACCCCCTTCACCCCCGCCTCCTATACCAGTGCCGTCATGGTGTTCAAACGTAAGGTGGCATAAATCGAAGGCGTTTTGATTGCTTAAAGTTAAACTAAACCTGAACCGACAAGTTTCCTTGTATGCTGCACTTTAAGTGCGACCTTTGCTCCGTTTTTAGCCTCCGGCGCAAGAAACCGAGGTTTCAATGCCAGGCAACAACTTTCCCTCACAGCAAAGCTGCCAACAAGCGCACACGTCCTGTCTGGGCTAAACTGCGGACAGCTTGCAACGCAGCGCGACTCACCTGCACCAGCAGCCGGACCCGATCCAACGATCGGTTGAGTTCCGTCGTTTCCTGACTGCAACACCCATCGCTTCACTATACTTGAACCTGCTGCGGCTGGTGATACTAGAAAGAAAAACAAAGGCAACTGTTGTTGTATGAAGGATCTTTTAAACAACAATACTGTTGGAACGAGAACATCCGAACAGTTTCGTCTTTTGTTCAATGACATGATATCTGCGATGCAAAAACTTGTTGATTCGACAGTTTACAAATCTCCTTTTATCGTTGTTTGCTAAACGTTTATGTAAAGTATGTGACACTAGGTGAAATGAGCTTCCACAGCAATTTATTGAAATTTGTTTCCGGCAAAGAAAAAACTTCCGAGGCAGTGTTAACACGTGTCAGCGCAGTGAAATCATGCGAGGATGAGATGCCAAAGAAGAGTTAGATGAAAATGCATTTAAGTAATGCTTTTCACTCAAAAAACGTTTTGGTTTGATATTTTTTTATTACAGTCTGGATTTGCTAGGCTGTATCACAAGATGGTTGCCTTCTCACTCCTTTGGCAGACTGTTTTTAAGCGATGCATAGCAAAATTGATCTCAGCAAGCTATTACTGAAAAGGAGCTCGAAGAACAAGTCCATTTTTCAGAAATAACACGGTGGTTTTCGTTGCCTCTGAATGGAAATTCGTCTTTGAAAAAGTTTGTTTAGAATGATTTACTAAAATATACACATGCCAAGCTTACCTTGCGACGCAGCTGTTGTTGCTAGAGCAGATGCTTGACCTACAAGAACTTTATTTTGCGCTCCTTGCATCCACATAGGCCTGCTTCCATTGATGACATTGGGGGGGTCGTACGTGCACTCGTTGATTCGATCCAGTGACCTGAAAATAAAACCTGCGTTAAACAACATCCTACGTGCCAGATTTTATGAATAAGTATAAGCACCAAAACTGTCAAAAAAGGATTTTTGGAATAGCTACAGGAAATTGTTTGCTACAAAAGTGATAGCTACAGGATTGTAAAAACATCGAACTGCACAGATACATGGCCCAACAATTTAGAGTTTTGGGCTGTTAGCCAAACAGCTGATTTTAGATTGCTTTTCCACTGGAGTTAGTTGGATGTGTTTTTGAGCGAGGCATTTGAAAAATTTACGTAATGAATGTGTCGAATTGCTGTGGTCGCCTATTCTTGCTGATGAGCAAACTAGATGTTTATGAGTTATGCGCAAGACAAAGTCAGTTTGATTCAAGTTCTTCACGCAGTTTTTAGTGAAATACCAGAGAAAAAACACTGTGACGGATCGAAGCGGGAAAATACCTTTCAGAAAACTTTCCTCCGTTACGAGAAGTGTCGATGAGGTAATGAAGTCCTGTTTGGCAGTGAATTTCGTCCGCAAGCTGTTGGTTGAACGTACTGTTCACAAACGAACCCACATTGATAGAAAATCCTCTTATATTGGCAGGCATCTTTTTCATAACACTGATGATGTGATCCAGATTGACTTGCCACTGCAGGTACATGGCGTTCCCAGCGTCAACGTAAACCCACGATCTGGGGAACATCTTCACGACGTTTGCCACTCTTTCAGTAAATTGCAACTGCGTGAAAACGACAGCAGTCAGTTGTGCTTAGTGCTGACAATAGCATAAGTTGTGTTGAATCATACCTACCAGTATGCGAAGAGCGCTACGTCAACTCTAAGCTGATCAACTGCGAAAACCAGAAAGATAAGAGCAGCGCAGTAACATTACCTGACATTTGACAAGACACATTGTTAAAGCAGTTAAAGCAGAATAAATTAAAAGTTAATTTTCTAGACAAAAACGTACTGCCTACCTGGTATTGAGAGTTGTGGGTTTGTGTTTTCGAGTTGTACGTGTGCATAAGTAACGATGGTTCCATTACAATGAGAGAAGGCACATTGGATAGGTGGTCAGCGTAGGAGGTCATTTTTTCATCGTAGTCTGCCCACGTGTCTACAAAAATTGGACACTCAAGTCACGATTGGACACTCAAGAGTAGGATAACGTGCAATGTTCTAGATTCAGCGCGGGCGAAATCGGCCGTGGCTTTGCCTTCAGCTGTAGCCCAACAAGCTACATTTCAGTTCAAGCTGGAGGATGAAAACAAAACAACGTGATACGCAAACGTATGTCATGGGTACTTAAAGACAGTGATGTCGCTAGTCCCTAACATGAAAATTTTTCAACGTGGGGATTCGAAGCCATCTCAAAATGTTAAGTTTTAACATGTTTCACATCTTATAAACGTCTTGTTCAACTTCCAGTCGTATGGCATGCGATGCTTCTAGGTAATTTTGGCTCTCACCAATCCGGTGGTCAGGCATATAGTGCCCTGCCTGTTTGTCTAATGCAAGGCCCTGGGAAGGATGCATGAAAAACACGATAATTGGAATTTCATCTCTTTCGCACGCTGTTCGCTTGATTTGCTGCATGGTGTAGAAATCATCTTTCAGGCCCAGAAGCCAGAATGCGTTTCTGCTGACTTGTAGCTTTGATGCCGTGTCCAATGTCTTTACCAACGCTAAAGGACTTCTTCCTGCAAAAAAGTTTAGAGATTTTAAGAACGGCAGTCGTGAGTAAAATTTAGTGCGTTTCTCCGCACTCACGAAATCTTGCGTCCAATAAATAAATTTTATGGGTTGCAGCCAAATCGTGCAATACATTGCGCTTGTTTTAAATTAATGGCCAAGTTGTTTTTCTCTTTAACCCGCATTACCTGATAGAACTATTCGAACAATCCCTTTATCTGTTACTGCTTCATATTCAACAATTTTACACACTCTACCGAAAATCACCGATTAAACCTTGTCAAAACTATTGTGAAAACTCACCCAATTCTCCGGCATAATTGTGAGGACAAACAAAATTTTCTGTCAAGTTTCTGGTAGTGAAAGCCTGGACCATAATCAGTGCTGCACAGACAAGACGAAGCAAGAGCTGCACGTTCCTAAAACACGCGACAAGCAATCCAGGAATCTTTACTCGGTACCAGCAGTAGATCACGACGATCAGGTACGGCGTCATGTTGATGAGGGCCCACGACATGCCAATCATGTACATGTAGTAAAAGTAAAACTTGACATTCTTCGCAATTGCAGCTGTAAGGCAAGGCAGTGGATAAATATCTTTTGTATCGCTTTGCATTTCGATGCCTCAAGCAATGTAGAAGGATATTTCTATCACGATCTTCCCCAGGCACCGATGAAACATTTCTCTGTGGTGCTTTTGCTTTTTCTTGTTATCAAAGCCACAATTGTGAAAACAAAGTTTAAAGTTCGCAATTTTGCCAGGTTATTGTGTTTACTGCTTCCGGAAAGCCATTAATCAAACCTACTCGATTTGGTGGCGGTTTAACTCAACATATATTTTGTCGGAAAAGTTGCACTACTCCGTTGAATAAACCACACTTTTATTTGCAATTCTTTTCATACCTTGGACGATAGCATACATGATTGTCGCCACCATGATGAAAAACATGATGAAATGCATGTAACAAGCTCGGACGTCTTCTTTTTGAAAACCAACGCTGGAACCGTCTTCGTCATCATCAGTTTTCTTTTTCGTAGTTTTGAAGGTCAATTCACCTAATTGTTTAATTTATACAAGTTCATTTCAGTGCAAACCAACCAATCACGAATAAATCTCAGTTTTTTTGGGCGTCCCATGTATGCTTAAAGTCTACTGATTTGCGTGCGGGAGGAAAGACGATATTGAGATTGTAATGCAATATTGAGATTTGTAACACAATACAATCTCAGTAAGATGGTAACACAAATACAATCTCAATACCACACCTGTAATCGAGCTCGCAGACTATAGTAAAGAACGAAAAAATTACGTAATTGCGAAGTTTGAACCACGCACATTTTGAACACGAGATGAAGCTTAATCTTATCCGTTCCTATGCGTTTTGCAAGACCATTGTCATTAGCTTTAAATCCTTCTCAACAATCGATTATCTTCAGGTCGTGGTCAACTAAATTTTTGCAGTCAACACCAAGTTTTATCTACCTTTTCCTTTCAGAAGCTTTGTTCCTACAATACGTCTCACTCCGTTGAAATAAGTGAACCAAAGGTTGGTGGATGCCAATTCTCCGTTCCACATATCTCGAATACTGAAGCCGGGAGGGGGGAAAAGCAGTAGAATGTTTCCAAGCACATAATATATAAAGAAGGCAAAGGCAAACTCCAGACCAATTTTTGAGACAGGCCACAGACCAAAGAAGATGGCCCACGTTGGGACAAGCTGGAAAAACGGAATCGAAATGGAAGCCGCAAAGTAGTTGAAACCGCAGGAGCTGTAGAAGACCCGTTGCGACAGCGACAGCCCGGACTGCATGAGAGGAAACTCGTCCAAGAAGATCTGCAAGTTGCCTTTGCACCAACGCGACCGCTGCTTGAAGATCTCGGTGACTTCGTGCGGTGATTGGCCAATTGCAAGTACCTCGTGATGGTAAGCCACGCCCCAACCCATTGTGCAAAGACGAAGGGACAGTAGTGTGTCTTCTGTTAAACATCCGACGGGAAAATATCCAACGTCTTTCAGGGCATCCGCACGGACGGTGAAGTTGGTTCCGCAGCAGTTCACAGCACTCCATCTGTCCAGGCTCGGTTCGATACGGTGGAAGAATGACACGTTCAAGTGATCCCAAACATCCTCATCCGGGTTTACGTTGTAGAAAAACTGGGGTGTCTGGACGAGGGCCAAAGGTCTTGTACGCTTTTCGGAAAACACGGGTAATACACGAAGTAAGTAGTTTCTCCTGCACAAAAACGAAAATTCCTAAATCACTTTTGTAAACAGCATTCACAACAAAGACGTGACTTCGTTGTCAGGTACGCAACTGTTGGTGTCACAGCGGTCTCAGGCAAAGCTGGTTTTTGAAGACATTAAACAAATAACCTTACTCCGAAAATGCCACCAACTAACGCTACTTGAACAATACGATACTGTGATTTTCCCCATTTTAGTAATATGTCAGCTGTCGCTCTTGTTTCGTCGCAACCGCCTGATTAGTGAATATCCAACCCAAAGTTTCCTAAAAACTTCTTTTCTAAATCAGTGACCTGGGCATGAAGTCAGCGTCGAAGATAATGACACATTCTTGTTCTGGAAAAGCGTCATCATAAATGTAGTGAAGGGTGTGGTTGATGTTGCCAGCCTTGGCGTGATGAGGAACGCCAGGAAGTTTCGGTCGAGCCACGTAATGCAAAAAAAATCGCCTGAAAATTAAAAAATACATGTTATCCGCTGGGAAAGTGGGTTAAATGAAATAAAGGATCCGCAAGGCATTTCCACATTTTTACTGAGCTTGAATACTGGCTTTTACTAGTAAACCACCGTCTGCTTTAAAAGATTGATTATGGTGCTTACCTTTTGGTTCGTTTAGAAAGGACCCAGTTTTCTAAAATTTCTCTTTTGCCGTCATCCAAAACATAAACATGCACATGAAAATTTGGAGGAAGATCCATGTGAATGATTTCGTGCACAGTCCCGGCAACCACTTCCAGGGGTTCCTGAAAAGCATTAAAAAACAAATAAAGACTTCGTCGCGAGCAATAGCAGGCCACGAGATGTTTTCTGATATCTGATGTGCAATTATTGTATTGTAATGTGCAACGTCTTCACTCCCACACGCAAAACGCTAGACTTTAAACATGCATCGCAGTAAAGAGACAAACACAAATACCCGAAAGAAGACGAGGATATATACATTGCGGTAGTATGGTAGTACAGAGTATACGCTTGATGGCGCTAATGCATTTACTGTACTTTGATGAAATAGAAGCTTCTAAGACACATGCATGAATGTCGCCATCATAATTATTACAATGAAGAACTGCAATGACTTCCAAGTACATCGATGTATAGAATGCATGAGGGAGTTGGAGGCTGCGAAGGACCAAGGGTCGTCTAGGCCGCAGACCTCCCAAGGACGAAGCTGCTTATAGTGTAAAGGGAATAGTGCATAATAGTTAGTAAAAGTCTTTCGCTCTGGGTATAAAATGTCATATGTGCAAAGCGGTTATATGGTGAGTAGAATGGTGCTGTTTTGAATAGCATGAAAGATTCAAAAGCGCAAAATATCAAGAAGTGAGCAAAACATCGTTCGTTTTCGTTTTTTGAACAAACGTTTTGCCGCTTACCTTGTACGTCGGCACCATTATTCGGGCCGTATGGAACTTCGGTGTATCAAAAGCGTCGGCAGGTGCTGGTTCTCGTGATATCCACTTCCACAGGCACAGCCCCTAAAAATAAACTTCCATCACAAACGAATAGTACGACCCACCATTATTCAGTCACGCCCAAACTAGATATGAATTGAGAAGCAAAGAATTGGTTCTTCCACATGTAACCATTCGCCCCATTGAAAAAGCTATTTTTTTCTTAAAGAAAACTTTAAGAGATGCGAGGAAATCTTACAATTGTTCCGCACAAAAAAATTTTGGGAAGCACGGCACTAAAGACACTGTTCGGGCGATCAACTCACAAAACAACTCACATCCTCAAGTCTTTGGTTTAGTTGTTTTATTGCTTAATAAACTCAGCTCTCTTGGATACTTCCTTATCAGAAGAAGTGTAAAGATTTTTATAAATTTCATTCACTCCTCTACCTGCAGGATAAGAGAAGGCGCTGTTATAATTTCAAGAATTGCGACAACGATGCAATAAATCCGATTCAGTCCAGGTGCGTCCAAGGTAAATTGGATTCGAACGTAAACGTATGCGAGGAACGATATGATGTACACTACGTAGATTCCTTGATATATATAGTTGTTTGGTTTGTATGAGATTACGGGAACCGGAATGGACGTCTCTGGAGCTGGGGTGTCGTCATCGATGAACTGTAAAGCGTAAAGGTGGGTTTTTAGACAATGTTCACTACAATTCAGGCAGGTCGCCAGATTTCGACTGACGTAGGTTCCTCAGAGTTTAAACTTCATTGAATTCTTGATGTGAACAACTTTAGTTTGATTCTTGTTAACTTAGTAATCAGTTCTATACCTCAAAACCGCTGCCACATTACTATTCACGCCATAAATGCAGCACACAGCGTTCTATTTCTTTACGTAAAAGTTTGGGTGCGTTATCTTTATTTTATGCCATGCTAGTTTTAGAATTGCGTTGTCAGTTACTTTAAACCAGTCTAATTACTTCTTCAAAGTCATCCCAATATTCTTCGTCATCAGATCCTAGAAAATCTTCTTGATCGTCTATCATTGGCTTTTTGCACATGTCATCCCTGTAGACGGGTGGAGTAGGCAAATCACGCTGTTCAGAGCGCATCGCTTCGTCCATCTTGGACATCATTACTGCATCGTCCATGGGAGGCACGGGCGGGGGGTAATCATCACGGAGTCCAGGCCTTGGCACCGGTGGACCACTATTGTATTGACGAGCAATTTCAGGTGCTGCGCAAAGAAGGGTGAATAAGAAGTTATGTAACATTTAAAATTGTAAATGCGATACTTTTATACAAAAAATGTTAGATCATTTTTTAAGAACAATAGCTTTCCGACGCTAAAAAATGTGCGTGAGCTGCAAGCAAATTAAAAATGTTTACCAAATGCTCAGCTGTTAAAGCTCTGAATGGCATTCACTTTTCCTTGTATGACCGCCACATGTACACAAAAATCGAAAATCTATAAAATCTTGAAAATTTTTTGATGTTTGTTCATAAACCAGCTTTCCATCGTCTTAAACAGCACGTTTTTGAAAAGAATAGATGTTCTTCGGCTTGTATAAGTCGTAAATGAGAAAAGAGTGAAGTAATACGGTACGCAAGAAAAATATCTTCAGGAATCGCAACTCACGGGGATTGCTTGCTGCATTTGCGTGTGCCCTTGTCATCGGCCTTATGGTGAGTTTTTTAGGACCGATCCCACTGTCACTACTGTCATAATATTCTTCCTGGGGAGGTTCCCAATCTCGATATCTGTTACCCTGCCAAGCAACAAAATAACAAATTCTCTGGTTGAAAAAAGGAACTTGCTGAAAAAGAAAAAGTACGTCTGTTGCCATCAGCGGTAAAGGAAATTCTCATTTCTGCTACTTTCTATCAAACTCACGCATCAGTTCTTCCCGTCAGCGACGCACACAAGACTTCAAATTTAGATTCTTTTGCTTGACTCCAATAACAAGGGTTAAACTCTCGATTCAGCTTAGGTGAAAATATTTTGAATAGATATCTAGCGACGCCTACACAAACAGTTAATAATGACAGCATGCTTGCGAAGAAGTGACTAGATGACAATAAATAAAGACCCTGCAGATGAAACCCTAAGTGTTGGCAAACCTAACGTTTGCGACAAGATTTTGTTTCAAGTAAGCGAAGTATGAATTAAAACCTGTTTGCTGCGCACAAGCACACCATGTACAATACTAAAACTCTTTTTCTGAATTAAGAACTTAAGCGTGTTGTTGGGATTGAATACTTGTTATTCCGCTCCTATAACAAAGTTGAAAAAACGTTTCTTACTCTTCCAGGTGGTGCTGGTTCTTCGAAATTGTGTCGATTGTCATCAGAATGACCAGGTTGGTTGACAGCGTTGTACACCTGCGAATGAATGAACGCATTACTCACCTAAACATTTATAATATGGGGCTAGAATGCAAGAAACACAAAAACTACAAAATAGATGGTAATGTATATCTTGCTTGGAGACTGCTGGGTGGTACATTGACGTGTTAGAACCAGCTTATAACGTTAAAGGTAATTTAATAAGAGCAGGCCTGTAACCAGGTTTCAAGATTTGGGGAAAAATATATTTTTAGGGGGCCAAGATTATTGCGTTTGTTATAAGTTTGAAACAAGTTTTTCTGCGCACAAAAATAATTTGGGCAGCACTGCCCTCGAATGCTCCCCATGGCTATGGACCTGATGATAAGCATTCTCTTTTGTAGACGATATTCCATGCTTTAGTATCCCTTTTGTGTTTCTTGAACTAATGAGAAAAATTGCCAACAGTAACTACCGTTTGATTTATCGCCAGTATTGTGCGCATTGCGAAATACAAAAACTTTCCTCTTATCTATGTTTCATTTAACCTCGCAGTTCCGGGAAAGATAGGTTGTTTACACCAAACAAGACCGTTAATAGTTCGCACATATGACAGTAAGACAAATCGCCAATAGCATATTACCTGCTTCTGACATTCCTCTAAACGTTTACTAAAATATTCAGCCATTTCCTCCATGTTCTCTGCAGATGCTCCTTGGCTTTCCATATTCTCCAGACCTTGAGCAAGCTGAAACTTGAGACTGTCGATCTCATCTCTGACTGCCGATATTGTGCTCTCAGTTTGGTTACTTGATTCCGTCTGTTAAAGCAAAAACAGATTGCCGTTTTACACCAAGAAAGCCGTCCTCAAGGCGTATATATGAAACAATCGCAACACTCCGTTCACTCTCCGTAAGACTGGACTTAGTAAAACAAATGAAGCATCCTTCAACTCGAACAGGGTGCTTCAATGAGAGTTACCATCTACAGTTGTCAACTTTTGAAGGCATACTCATTAAAACTTTCAAACGTTTTTATGCTGAAAATGAAAATAGCTAACCTTCACCCAAATTACTCAAATGGGGAAAATGCAGATACTTTGGGCTAAACGGTCTCCGCGCATTTTGTACTAAGTGTTGTCGCCAGTTGTAGCCACAAAGTTTCCTCAACGTTTCTGGTTACAGTTTGATAATTTCGTACCGGCATGAAGTTTCTGCTGTTGGTTGGAGTTATCGTTGAGGCGTCTGAGGATATGTTCCCTGCGGCTCTGTTACTGGGTCGAATTGCCTGAGATGTCGGCTCGCGACCTCTTCTGCTATATGAACCCCCACCTGGGGGGGCTCGGCTGGAACTGTATAGCGAAGAGTCGTCGGTAAATGATTGCTGCAAAAGGCAAAAAAAGTTTTTGAAAATGTTACTGAAAGGATATCTTCACAAAACAACAAGGCTTATTGGAAAAGCAATCAAGGAGGTGAACTTCTCTTCGTGGTTGGAGGGCATGCATCCAAAACTTGTAACCAGTTTACAAGATGATTTAAACACACAGCGTTTCAAGGTTCGAAACAAACCAAAACTTTAGAGTATGTTTTTAAGCTTATTTTGCACAGCACGCTGCAGCCATTTTTATTTGTCAGAACGGTCACAGTAAACACGTCTTAACCCATGAAATACAGCGGGCCTCCAAATACACATCGATCTTCTGAGTTCTCACGAGCCAGAAAGCAGTGACTTTTTTATCAGTATACTCACCCGGCTCCTTCGAGTATCACGCAAGCCGTGCAAGGCGTTGTCAGCTTGGCGTTGCACGTCATCGAGTTTTCTTAGGAAAAGAAAAAGGCAATTAGCATCAACTTGGAAGTGAAAATGCATCAAAGCTGTCTCATTTTTACTGATTTACTTAAAAGCTCGTTATGTTACCAGCTGCGAGCAGTGATACCAGCAAAGCGCCAGTGGTCATTCAAACAAAAAAAACTTTTTTTTGACGTAAGAAATGCATGGTTGCCTATCATTTTTCAACAAGTGTAAAATTTCCGCTCAAAATGGCCAAACGCTTGCAAACTCAAGCATAAACTACACGTAAAATCTTTGAGAGAGTTTAACACTAAAGCGTCGGTTATATTTTGTGACAAGTTGATTACACAAAGTGGAAGATGACGAAAAGTTTGATGCCAGATCGTAAATAACATGACAAAAAGCAGTAAACACTAAAACGTGGAAATCCGATATAGAGACGAGAGCAGATACCTCGTCAAAAACAAAACTTATACAAGCTGAATGACAAGAAAGATTCTTCCTACTTGTTAAAATAGTCGGCCAATTCGTCGATGTCCGACCGCCTACTTTCCTTGTTCGTCAGAGTGGTGCTTGTGGCTTCCGAGTACCCTGAGTTGAGTCGGCTCATGTCTGCGCTCTTAAACAGCGAAATTGTGTCACTGGCAAACTGTTCATGACTTCTTGCATTGAACTAAGAACGTTAACTTACTTCCAAAGGGTCGGGATAAAAGTTTCCTGTGAAGTTTGACGACGATGAGTTTCGATTCAAATACTTTTCCTGGAAATCAATGAAAAAAAGCGTTAATTTTCGGGTTCGGCAATACTTTTCTCAACACGTTCACGACAAACAGGAAAACACTTCTAGCACAAAACAATACAGGCAGGAGTCGAATAATCTATTTTCCTACCACCAACAGCTTGAGTGCACACGTCGACAAGAGTAACAACTACAAGTAAAATGTGCAGTGAAAATAGTTTTTGCCAAGAGATTCATTATGAAGTTGCAAAAACGTCTAAACTCTAATGCAAGCGTTATCTGCTTTACGTTGTTACAGCGGTCAAGCAGTATGCTTTTTGGCTGAAGTGTCTGCCTGTAAGATCCCCGTATTATGAATTGGTCTTCACAGTTAGGAAACTTACTGGTTTCGGCGGCCTGGGCGGGTATCTGCCTTCGGACTCCTCTTGTGAGTCTGAGAAATTTACAAATAGATAAAAGTGAGTTTCGTTTGATTTTTTCTTTCAGAGAAAGCTAATAACACAAATGCAACTTTCAGGTGCAAAACATTTTCGCCTTCTCAGCAGAAATTTCTTCAAACGACTGTCGCCAGAAGCAAGTTGATGCAACCAGCCCTGAAACAGCTTTTACGTAGTTTTTACGTCACACTGGACTTAAGCGATTTTCTCACTACGTCATGAAGGTTTTGCAAAACGTTAAAGCGTGCACTGAATTGTAAAGGGTAGCTTTTGTCAATTCATGGTGCGAAAAGTGATTTACAGAAGTTCGTTTGATGCTTAGAGAAAACCTTCAAGAAAACCGCATCCTGGAAAGAAATTTCGAAGTCATGCGTATTAGGAGCGCGAAGGCAACAACCAACAATTTGACCGAAATCATATCAGACGTTTCAATAACAACTGCTTTCATCATCAGCAAAGATTGAGTAAATGCTTTTTTATCAAATATTTGCTGAAGTTTAATGGAGTTGGTTATGGAAACGTCCAATGTTGTTTTATTTAAATCATTATTAGTTGTTTTTATAATCACTTCCTTTTTTGCCTAACCACAAGAAAAAAGAAATTGCATGAAGTTTAACTAGAGCTTGTGATATTCAGAAATCACCCAACTGAACGAAAATCTGTTCTGGCAAACAGTTTTTCCTGAAATAACGCATTTTCTTTTGTTCACAAGACGCACGATTAAACACAGTTTTTAATTAAACTTTCTAACGATTTTTTACTTTTCTTACACTTTCGGCAAACAGCAGGTCGTCAATCATTGGAGCCAGGCAGATGTAGTCACCTGCCTTAATCGCGTTAATGAGAAAACGCAGCAATAGGCTGAGTTTGTTAGAAATGATCCAGACATTGCCTGGGGCTGTGTCATATGACCGCGACAACAGTGTACAGTAAAACTTCACGGCGACAAGCAAGTACAATGACCAGATCTCGCATTCAGAAAAGGCACTGCAAGTTCAATAGATTTGAAAAACTTTCTTTTCCCATTCTTAAGATTTAGTCCTAGGCAAAAGGCAGCAGCTACGGGTACGTACATTGCTGTGGAAGTCGTAGTCCGCGACAAAGGCTGGAAATTTGTATTTTCGCCTTGTTACTGTTACACTATGCTCTGCCTGACGCTATGTGGTTCAGAGCCAAGCAGCATTTCTAGCTTCTTGAATAGGACCTTTTATAAGTATTACTGTACTTAGGGGTGGGTTACGAGAGTATTTCGCTTTTACACTGCAGGATTTGCCAATAAACTTGATCAAACATTTTTATTTTTGGGTTGTCGGACTACGCCGGATTTTTTGTGGTAAAACTGTGAATAAAAGTAAAACTTTTTTTCTGGTTTTTGTTGATAATCTCATAATTTTATCTTTTTTATCGATTCCGTGCAAAGCACAAAAGTGTGAACAAAACTCTCAGCACAGCCATGCTTGTAGTAATCTGCGAAAAATCGGAAAGTCACTTGTTGTTAAAAGCCAAAGTGTTAACACTTGTGAGGTCAACCTAGGAAAAGCTTAACCAAAAGTAATCAAAATCTCTGGGTAACACTGACCAAAACTGTCAGCAGAGCTGTACACGCTGGAACCGTCGGAGCCAAGTTGGTGATCTTCGGAAGATGTGGTTCTCCTGCTGGCTGGATTGCTAACCTGCACAAAACATTTCACGTGTGTGACTGCGTTGACATGCACTGGTGCAGAAATAGCTCTTGCAACAACAGTGTTTTCACTTTCAAATCGCAGCCCCTTACCGAGTGTTTTCAAGTAGGTGCAGGTTAAATTCAATCAAATCAAAGCCCCGCAACACCACTTGGTCCGTTGCGGGTGACTAAACTCGGGCCTTTAGGCCAGAGGTGGGAAACCTATTTACTATAGTAAATAGTATATCCGTGATGTATCACGGGCCTCATAGATTGTGCATTATCGCTGGCGGGCCGCAAAATAAATTAATTTTATCCAGGGGTGTAGTGGGGTGGGAACGACATTCCCACACCTTTTTTGGTGTGGGACGTTTTGCACGAGATTACATTAAAACATGGCTGCGATCTCACAGATGTGCTAGCGACACGCAGATTCGCACTGCTTGTCAAAAGTCTTACAGTGAAACAGGAAGATCCAGTGTGGAAATTCTTGTAGGCGAATGCTCACTTTTTTCCAAATATTTGGTGCAGTCTTCCTTTTTATTTAGTGTGGGAAGGGCGTTCCCACTCCTCTTTTTCAGCACTACACTCCTGATTTAATCTTAAATTCTACCTTTATCTAACTATGAGGAAGAGTGACTTCTCTTGACTTACTCTCTAAACACCTGCTTATCATGGAGCTTCATTTTAACGCGATGTTGTACTCTAACTTGGGCAACGAAAATTCGATGCGGGACATATCAAACGTTCGCGCGGGCCGCAGGTTCCCTATCCCTGCTTTAGGCCGTATGGATCCTAGCCTTCATAGATTTGTCTTCATTTTTCAAATTTGGCCAAGTTTGATTTAATACGGATACATTACTTAATGTTTTTATATCGCAATAATCGACAAATCACAAATGAATGATCATTTACGTTGGCATAAAGCTGCTCTAAACCAGATGTGTCCAACCTGCGGCCCAGTTGAAAGTTTCGTTGTTGTGTGTGTATAATATTAATGAAAACCTGTCTTTTATTTTAATCTTAAATTTAATGTTTTTGATTCAGTGTTCCCCAATGCCAATTTATCACGTGTGGATTGAAAACAGCCAGCTTTCCGTGTGTCCACTGAGGCGTAAAACACATTTCTAGTTTTCTGATTTCTACCCTTTTTGCTCCATTTGCACTACACTGAGTTCTACTTTGTGGTTCCACTGGCACTAGGGTTGCCAGGTTGGCCCTTTTGGGGCCACATTTGAGAAATTTGGTCCCAAATAACACTTGCTGGCCCCAAAATTTTCGTTTGGCCCTTAAACCATTTTCCAGGATCAATTTGACCCCTTGCAAGAATTAGGTCTGACCACCCTGGGTCCTGTCTGAGAAACCATATTTTTTCACTTTCTAACTGATTGCAGATTTTCACCAACTTCCTATATTTTGAAGGGTTTCATTACAAAATTTTGTTAGGATCCTTAGATTCTCTGAGTTAATGTGAAAGTAAGTTCATGAGAATACCTGTATTACTTGCTGCAGTTGTAGAGGTAGCAGTGAGAATTGTTACGTTACCAAACTTACTGTTATTTAGGTGGTGCACGTGTTTGTTGGTTTTGTTCAGGTTGTTGTTGATCGCTTTAGCACTTATCGACGATGGTAAATTTATCTCAGTTTATGGCTACACATGGAAATTAGGTTGTTCTCTTGCGATCTTTCATCATGTAGGCCTACTTGTTTTGCTGTTGAACTACCTACAATTGTGATTGAGGAACATTGCCATTTAATAAATGGCTAAATATTGGTTGATATGACTTTGTAACAGCTGATAAACTTGGAACAAATGGTATGCCCTTTTTGGGCCCCTTGTATTAGAATTTGGCTCTTCTGTGGACTAGATTTGGACCCTTGGCAAAAAGTAGATCTGGCAACCCTGAATGGCACCTTAAGCTCGCTTACAGCATCACAATTATGGAGTGATTAGAGATGCCAAAACGTCGTTATCATTCTTGATAGCATTCGAACGCTTTGAATAGCTTGAGCTAAATTTTAGTTTGCTGAGAACAACGCGAGTCATTCAATGTGCGGCCCTCATTATGAGAGTGACTTAACTTTGGGCCCAGCAATCGATTTCGGTTGGACATAGCTGCTCTAAACAGATAGCAGTATGCTCGAATCAACTGCTGAAGATGAATGTATTTGTTACTGCATAACAGCAAACGTTTGTTAAATAAACGGTTCATTCTGATCGTTTCATGTAACAACTGCAAGAATGTGGTCTGTTGCGAATGTGTAAGAAAAGGCGGCTAGCGTTGATGTTGACCAGCAGTGCAACTTTTTCTTAGCGTTAATTGGGCCGCTGCTTGACTAACTTTAGGTTGATTATGTTGTTGCATAAATTACCAATAGCCTACACCGTTTTCTATTTTTGTATTAAGTAGATAAAAGAGTTAAGATTATCTTTCCAAAGCCCAGGTTATATTTAAATGTTGAGGATTCGTAGCTGCAGCAAGTCAAAGACAATAGCTTTAATCTCGCACAGTGTGAGATTCGATTTTATTAGACAAAGGAAACAACTATTTAAAAGGCTTTAGAGCAGAAGAAACAAGGCTTTTGGGATACAGTATTGAGTTAAATCGTACTATGGCAGGAGTGCTAGGTCAATAACTATTCCTTGGACCCTTTATTTCTTCCAGACAAGTGTACCTCTGAAATGACTTGGCAGTCCAAAACGTTTGCCGAACCCTGAGTGTAGGTGAACGATATGGTGCGTGTTATATTTTTTCATAACAGTTTTATTACTGGCATGTAAATTCCCGGGTGGGCATAACAGATTTGCGAGTTTAATAGTGGAATCATCATTGATGTTTCAATCCTAAAGAGTGAAAACAATGAACTCGGTTGCAGGTAAACAGATTCATTGCGTGCTTGTCTCTTGTACTTTTTATAACATTTCTGTCGATGTCCCGTAGGCGTTTCGTTGAGCGATTGCTGGCTGTCTTCTGGCCATCTACGAAATGCAACGGATGAACGAAAAGTAAAAAGACCGTTTTCGTGATCTGCACTGCACTGATTATGATAACAGGAGTTATCGAAATATCGTTTTCATTGGCCGTGATTTTCATTGTAAGGCTATTTGCACTCAAGCAGTTACAAATTTGTGGCGCGTTTGATGGTTCGCCGCACCTTGTCACTGATAGAACTTGCAGCGCCTGTTCTACCAAACCTGGTGTTCCGAAGAGGCACATTTGTCAGTGTGGCAATGTTTGTCAAACCTCTTTGATTAGCGCAAGGCGGATTCTGTTTATGACTAACAGCAGGCACTCGACAAGCAACGAGTTACGTCTGATTATGAAATTGACCGATTATAAATTTCAGATCTACAGCCGATTCATCACAAACGGTATCTGACAAAGTAAGGTTTTGAAAAGGTCGAAACGAAATCATAGCTACACTTCTGTGGTAGGGATTGCGTGAGTTTGAATATATTTTCGCGTGCTGTTGTACGGTACTTGAAATGAATGTTCTACAGCAGCACAAAGAGTAAATGGAAGTTTGTTGCTATGTTAGGCACAACGAGTAAGTTTTTAATCAGCAGTGAAACTTACTGCACTAACCGGTCCCAAGCCCAAATTTATCAAAAACAATAAAATTTATTTTGAAAACAAAACATTGCAAACACAAAACTTTGACATGAATTCACGTTTCGTGAAGCATGACTGATACATTTTTCAAGAAAAGGAATACTGCAGAAAAAAACGAAAAGTGTTCACCAAAAGACATTTCATATGATGTAAAGCCAAGGACCATCAACAAACGAAACACGGTGAAGGTAGCAAGCGTTGTACTAGATTTGACTATAAAGTGTACAAAACTTGATTAGACATAGAGCCAGTGGCGTAACTAGAGGTTTGAGCCAGGGGGGCAAAACCTAGCTGAAAGGGGCCCACTGAACACCGTAGGGGACCCACTAGCCAAAACTCAGAAAAAGTTACGAAATGATGGTGAATCTCTGTATGTCGTGAATACTAGATTTAAGAAAAACGAAAACGCCCCGAAAAACGAAAAAAACAACAACCTAAAGAACACTAAATATCAAATGTCAACTAAAGGGGGCCCAGTTTTTACATTTAGCTTGTCAAGGGGGGATGCTCTCCCCCTTGCCCCCCCGTCAGTCAAGCAACTGCATAGAGCCAATGACTTGCTTTGCAAGAAATTTCTATTCAACCTACCGAATAGGGAGGTGGTTGCAATCTAGCGTCCAAAGTACGTCTCTTGTCTCGCGATTTGTCCCTCCCATGAGCACTGTGGTTCGCTCCCATTGATATTGTTCTTCTCTTGCTATCTGGAAGGAGGGAAGGCTCAGCGCTCCTAAAAGATGATTCTGACGTATTTCGAGGGTAAGACGCCGTGTTGCTCCTGCTGCTGGGCAGGGTGCTGGCGTTTCTGGATCGGCTAGACATGAAAGTTTCATTACTACTTGTCTTGAATTTCTATCGTAAATAAAAATCATGAAAGTCCACTAGAGAACATTCGGAGCGATTAAGGTTCATTTCGCAGCAGGTGACAAAAAAATATTTTTCTAGAAACTTGCTCATATCGTTCTTCAAACGTAAATATCCGGTTCACCTTGCTGATGTATCGCTGTCATCAAATTGGAAATGACTTGATCCAAGGCTATCACTAGGAGTCTGTAAGACATAAGAATTGAAAAATTTAATCCAAAAACGTACTTGTGAGGTTTGCTTCATGAACGACCTTACTTCGGACAATTAATAAACAAAAGAAAATTTGTCGGAAGACGCGTTTTTAAATTTCCATTAACTGCTTCACAGTTCCGGACAAGCCTTAAGCGAAGTGTAGTAAATTTTACTCAAAACTGCCAACAATGCAGTTTCGGCCTCTGTGACGACTACAGTGAAGCTCGCAGCTACTACCAACAAAATGAACATGATCATGCTCTTATGTGGAAAAATCAAGTATGTGTATTTTGATAAAAGTCTTCAGCCGTGATTTGTTATAATGATGTTTAAAACTACTCAACATGCAGTGTAACCTGATAAGATTCATGTTGCACATTGCGTGCCCAAGAAATTTGAATATACAATGACTGGCGATCCATAGCACAACAACCGCTTATTCTCAACAGTGAATTGTTGCTTTGCTGTAGTGTAAACGATGTAGCAAGAGCTGAAATGCTGTTGAGGTGTCGGTGTTGAGAAAAACATTTTGAATTTTTAAGTACCTGCTAATTCGTAGGGTGACACAAAAAAGGTCATCACATAAAGTTGAATAACTTTTGAAATAATTAATCAATTCTTTTTATTTTTCAGATTTACCAAGTAGCATTAATGGTCTAAGAGTCTACCAAATTTGACCTTCGAGGTGCCATGGACGACTGAGCAAAAGATATTTATAGTTGAGGCATATTTTTGACAGAACCAGACTTTCTTGACAATGGCTAGTTTTCGGACGAGGCACATTTTCTGTTGTCAGGTCACGTGATCTCTAAGAACAACATCGTCTGGGGTAGCACACCCCCTGAGCACTGTCTGCAAATGCCATTACACTCCGTCAAGTGCACTGCCTGGGTTGCCATCTCCAAACATGTCAGCATTGGACCATTCTGGTTCAAGGACGACAACGAGCGGTCTGTGACAATCAACACCGAGCGATATGTCCAGGTGCTTGGCAAGTTCTGGACAGCA
>JGI24021J15306_10002497_pt1 | contig 19980 bp, 13 predicted proteins | sample Ectturendosymbi1_FD_15306 | JGI IMG/M metagenome (IMG submission 15306)
TCACATTGCACTGCTTTCAGAAATGATAACATTGGACATAAAAGTATCGTGATGGTTCTGTCATGGTTAAATTACGTACAATATCTGTTGGCATTGCATGGAGTCCAGCAAGTACACAAATGTAACTACGCTAGTTGTAGACTATCATTTGGTTTAAACATCTTCATTAAAGAGCATAAGAGAATTGTGCACAACTATAACTGCGCTACCACATAGGAAAGGAATTGTGCACTTCTTGTCAAGATCTCTTATAAACTGATTGTGGTAGGCAGTTGTAGTCATCGGATTCAAGACAAAGTATGTTGCCAGTGTCTATTTTGCCTCATGAGGCAACAGCACAGCTGGAGCTCTTTTACCTCACCAAAACAATTGTTTGAAATGGTCTTGACAAGTTCAAAACGCGTAACCTTCTCACATGATAACGACATCTGTAACAGCTTAGTGTTGTCATGGTTTCAGTGCTGCCTCTGGCAAGTTAGTTGGTTTGGGTGAACTGAAGACTAGCATAAATATAAGTCCTAACTCTCGTCCTGAACCCTAACCGTTGTCTTCTTGTGCGTATCACACTTGTCACGTGACCACTTCAACCACTTCTGTCTGACTAAAGGCAAAATAGCTACAACTTTTGCCCCATGCAGCTAACTAGACACTGCCAAAGATTGGCTCGTGTGCAACTGAGTGGGCGGTTTCGGATTGGATATCGGAGTCCACAACTTTAAATTTTAGCATACGGATTGGATATTAATGTTTTTCGGATCCAGTCCGATTGCAAAATTTCCGTATCCGTACGCCGGGGCTATGCCCAGAACCCCTATCGTTTGTTTGCAACACGCTTGCCACGTGATGCCCCTTCATATTTATTAAACACAGAGAGTTTGCTCTGTGTTTCAATATAAAGTCCACTTACTTTCCGAGTTCACCCTGGGATAACTGTAGTCACAGACTGCTGGCAAGAACTTTTTCCGGACACACGTAACGTTTGCTCTTTTAACATGTTCACCAAACAAATCCACCTTGTTCACCAAACAGATCCACCTTCCCACCTCTGTGTACTACAGATTCCTAACTTACCTGCCTGGTCCTTGCACAAGCCCACAATAGACCTGTATGTTCTGGCCTTTATACGTACGGGCTCCCGCCTCATTGTACCTCTTAATCTTACTCACATGAGCACTACAGCCAACATTGGATATTTACATTGATGGGTCTGCAACAGCCACAACAGCAGGTAGCGGTGTTTACATCGAGTCCATCAATAAATTTATGCAATAACACTCACTCAAACCACCTCGTCTTTTAGTTCCCAGTTAGTACGTTCAGTTCATGCGTTTTGTTGCTGCATCAGTTCCCGGTTAGTCTGTCGCTGAGTTGACTGACGAGGTGCTCTTGCAAAACCTTATCGCCTTTCGTGTGTGGTACGTGCTGAAATCTTAGGATATGATTTATCCAACAACTTCCACATCAACGATTGCAGCAATACGCGGTGATGGTTAACAGATCCTTAAGAGTAGATCCTTCCCGACGTTGCAAGGAAATACCTGGCTTAACGGCGATGTAATTCCTAGTGATGTGCATAATCGTATCACTGTTTGTGTGACACACAAACCCCACAGTATTGACCACGCATTCTCCACTCATAACCCCGCTAAAGACAATTGAATGTGGTGTTGTTGCAAGCCGGAATACACGAGCCAGGGTATACGAAATATCCCAATATAACGGCAAACCATAACAGCGGGTGCGATCATAGCATTGATTTGTTATCAAATACTCCTACCACAGGTTCAGCTGAGTGATTATGGCGCCCTGATTGGCGTTTAAAATTCCAGGGGAACCATTGGAAACTACTGGTGAATATTAAACAGTTCTGTTGTTACGACTACGTACACGAAATGCAACGACCTTGTTGCCAGCTGGTGCACTATAGAAACTAGGTAGTCTGCTCTCAGCGCGTGTTAAACAAACTCAGTGAAACCGTCTGCTAGTTGTTGCTGGTTTCGAGAAGCATTCCCGATCGACGCGCCATGGAAAAAATCGCTTTCATGATTCGACTCATGGGAAATTAAGTACACATTCCGCGACCGCGTTTTGGATGGATGGAAATCAAAATGCAAACAAAAACCTTGTGATTGCTAAGGACGTTTTTGCTGCAAGCGGGAGAAAAGCTGCTTTTCCTCTGGAAGTGGGAGGAAAGCTGTTAATTGGGAAAATTGAGATGCAACAGTACTGTCAAACCTTTTCACTGTTCAGCTTTAGAGGTAGGTGCGGCACAAAACAGTTGTCTTAAACCGCTATGATTCATTTTAATCTCAACCTTGATGAATTAAACGACGAAAGTATTTCTTTTCCCGCGGTAAAATCTGTTTCAAATGTTGGAAGATGGTGAGAGCAATTTCGCAACATGTAGCAGAAACTTTGATGTTTGTGATTAAAATTCGCCGTGCTAAGGGTGGTCTCAATTCAAAGTTTTGGTGAGGTTCGCGACAAATACTAATTTGTGCAAGTGCATTATTTGCGAACTAAAATTTTCTGCATTGTCAGAGGCAAAAGACCACTAAAGATCATTTCGGCTTTAACTATGAATGTCCCTTTTGCGTTCGTCGATACGGAGCCAAGCGACGATTTGAAATTCATCTTCTGAGGTGTTGGATTATGTGCGAGCATCCGGTGGAAAGGTCAGAAACGTTATTTGTCATAAATAAAACACCGATAAAGCTTGTGAATGCAAAAGCTGTCTTTAGGTAAAAGACACAATTACTGTGACGTACGACAGTGGTGGGTTTTCCAAAGTTCGTAACAGAAGTTGTGGGTAGAATGGAGGCCAGTGAAACTTTAAATGTTGGCTATATCTTCATAAAACAGCCTAATGCAAAAGTTCGTGATATAACAAAATTCCTATGTTGTTTGCAGTTGACGAAACGCATTTTCTCCTTCATTCACTGAACTTGATACTATAGAGTTGGTTGAGCCACAGTTGACACCTATAACGACGAAGGCATGACATCACAAAACTTATTTCACAAAATTACTTCCTTTGCAGAAGGTTCAAATCAAAACAAGAGAACAGCACTTGTTTAACGTTGAGTGTCCAACTGGCGATTGGAAACTAGGTCTATTGCATACAATTATTACAAAAAGTGACATACGAACACGGGTGCCTTGACTGCAATCTCGTCATACGCAAACATTACGATCAGTTATCTTTTATGGTAGTTTTAGAATGTGCAATGCACTGATGATGATCACAGGAGTTATCGAAACGTCTGCAAAATGTCGTTCATATCGTTTTCATTGGCGGCTATTTTCATTGTAAGGCTATTCAGCACTTCCGGTTGTTGTGTACCAAAGTTTTAGCATTGCTCTTCATGTGTTCTTCACAAGAACATTTCAGTGCGCGAGATCATTTGGAAATGTACAAAGTGGATGACGAAGGCACAACCATAACACCATTACTTCAGATGTCACGAACTCCAAATGTTTGTGTCAGAGGCCAGTGAGTCTTGACTATCAGACGATTTCCCTGATGCCACCAGATGAGCCTCTAAACATTAAGTTTTTGTCAATGTTAAAATATTTGATGAAATGAAGCTAAGTAGTTCCTCACATCTGCGATAGATAATTTCTAAGCCGGATATTACTCTGGCAGCTGGAAATCACGTCTATTATTTGCGAACGAAAATTCAACATTGCCAAGGGAAACGACCACTAAAAATGCTTTCGGCTCGCACTATGAATGTCCCTTTTGCACCCGTCGGTCCAGGACTAAGACGATTCGAAATTTCATTCAACTGAGGTGTTCGGATTTTGTGCGAGCGTCTGTGGAGAGCTTGAGAAAAAAACCTGTATCACCGCCATATTCACGCATTTACTAGTTCAAAAACAAAAATCTACCATATTCATTTAAGGCTACCCCAAACGCAGGAGATAAGGATAAGATATCTGCCCCCCACCGTGCTCAGCCACCCCTGCAGAGCTATCAGAGGACTTTTAATGTATTTTAATAGAAGCTGGCATCACTATTAGGTGAGATACAGCAGCTGGTGCGCCAGAAATTTCTGCGAAAAGCGTGTTGATTCGTTTTCGGTTAGTAATTAAAAGCACTTAGAGAAAAGATGAAAATATTTTATTTAGATTGTATTTAACTTCCATATGGAGCTTGAACTGTAGGTAAGGGTCAGTAATGATACAAATTCTCTAGCGTTTACACTATGCACAACGTTTGATGATCAATCATCGACGATTAGTAAACCATACTGCTTTCACCAGGTTCGACTAAAAGCTGATGTAGAATAGGTTTCTTTTACAGTTTCGTTGAATTACACTGAAGTATTTCTTCACCTTGCACATCAAAAGCTTGTTTGCCCTGAAATTTTGGTGAAACTTTCCGGAATCGGGAGGGGAAATTTCTGGCTACGCGCTTGGTCAGTGGTCACCTGCTCTTTTTTTTAGAAGATCTTCGGCGTGTATCAACGCCTTTGTACAAAACGCGAACGAACGAGAAAATTTCACGCAGAGACTTCAAAGATGCCTTGTGCTGAGCAAGCGCGGTATCAGAGGGGAATACTGCACCTGAGTGGAGGGAGTGTCAAACTGCAACCAACTGTTTGCAAAACAAAACAGCCAAATGTTGCCATTCTTGCAGCAAAATGGTACGCGGCAAGTGCATAGCTGTTACAGAATCTTTATGCGTAAACAGTTCGCATAAAGCCTTGTCGGCAGCATCATTATATAATCATTTCGCGTATATGCATAGCACTGCCCAGCGTTCACAAATTGTTCATCTCTTAGACAAGATTTTGTGTTCATGTTATTTTCTCAGTCATAAAACCTTCCTGTTGGATATACACGTGTGACAGTTCCTTATAATAGCTTATGTAGCATTACAACTGTGCAAGCATGATTTCATTCACACACTGCTTTTGCATGATAAACAGAAGCAGTGTTATAAAGATTTCATATGGGAAGTAGCACTTCGGCGATGAACTTAATTCAGGATTCTGACTTGCGCCGAAAACACATAGCTCTCCAAGCACCACTCCGGCTAAAAGTGAAATATGTATAATCACAACACAAACGAATGTGTTGACGTATCCACGTTTCAACTTTGTCATAGGAATAACAATCGAAAACTTCCACAAAATGATAACCAATACATTTTTGCAACGGGGATCATCGACCAAATATATGTCGTTGACGTATGATCGATTCGAAACGTTCATAAAATAGCTGCTTAGAAACAAACTCCCGGAACACTGTTTTCATAGTTTGATCCCAACGTTTAAATGGAGATTTTTTCATTGCAGTTCTACCACAGCTTTCTGGCGAAAGACGGCAGAGGTTCCACAATACGCGTAAAACCAGTGAGTGGATAGACTTGGGAAGAGTAATCTATAGTGCAAGCAGGATAGCTTTGAACTGCTTCAGATCAGACAAAAAACGTTGAAGGTGTAGGTTCAGTGGATAGTCTAACTCGTGTAGTATTGAGCAATCATCTTACTTCTAGATTTGGATGGCAAGAAGTCTTTCAAGAAAAAACTTCATCCATTACCTCCCATTATTCTTCTGGGAGAATAAGACTGACACTTAAACAGTGGACGTCTANCCAAGGTGGTAATGGTTTTACTTCAATACTTCAAAAGCATTTTTCATTAGTGGCAGTATGACAAAAGGAGCACTATATTTCCATCCGCAAAAGAACAAAACTTCTTATAAGCANATTAGTGGCAGTATGACAAAAGGAGCACTATATTTCCATCCGCAAAAGAACAAAACTTCTTATAAGCAACCACAGACCGTGCTTGACAACTGGTTGTTGGTAAATGAGATTGTTTAAAGCTTCAGTTTCGCGTGCGCCCTACGAGCGTGGCCTGGTCATGACCCATAACTATGTGCCTTTTAGCGATATATGACTGCACGCTTTTCTGGCTTGTTATGCAATCTTTAAAGATGACTGCATTAGTAATATCTTTTGCAGCGTTATACACTCAACGCAGCAGCGTTATACACTCAACGCATTGTTCTCTGTAGAGTTGAGACATTTACAAACAAGTATAAGGAAAAACGAAAACAAAAACTACAAGCTTGCGTGCGTGCAATTTGAGAATGATTCACATGAGACCGTCCCTCGGAAATGGTTGATCAACGAAAAAAAATGCTTGTGGCCACCAGCTGGCTGGGCTGCATTGATAGTGCCTTGCAACGCAATGATCGAGCATCAGCAGGGACGGAACGAGATTAGATAACGCCCGGGGCAAGAAAAAAGTTTGGCGCCCACATGTTCCAACCTGGCCTCTTTCGTAAGCAAATGCGCTGTTGAAGAAAGTACATGTGACATTGTTGGAACTTTTCGGCTCCTCCCGCAGTGATTCGGCGTCCGGGGAATTGCGCCACCCTTGCCCCTTGATACGCCTCTTAGCATCAGTTTAAATCTTTTCAGCGTCAGAGGGAAAACATCCACAAATTGAAAAGATTGTAGATTCTTATACCACGTGCAGAGTTATTATAACGGGTGTTTGCTACACCAATAGTCCATCGCTGGTGCTTCAGGCAATTCGTACTATGCTCCCGAGTTCACTGCTGTCTGGTCCGGAAAGTACACACCGCTCTCACTGCTGTGGTCAAGCATAATGCTTGGTATACCCACAAACCATGTGTTTAAATGCAAAAAACGTTTGTTTGCCACCTTACTGTCGGATTATAGGTTTCTGACGCAGGAAAGCTTGGACGTTTTGGGTACAAGAAAATTGAATGTTGAATTTAATTTTATGGAACATGGTCAGGTAAAACTTTTTTTCACAAAAAGATTCCGTGATATTTATTGCAACAATTGCTTTTTACTGTGAATAGACGTTCCCGAAACAACGGGACGCAGGGCGTTACCGAATAACAGCAACAGGAGCCTTCGAAGACTTGGCTGTGCAAAACGACCAGCACAACAATGCGCTTATTCCAGAATATTGCGATGGCTTCCGCACAACATCTTTCAAACGGAAGGTGAGACCATTACACTGCTTGCAAAGTTAGCTGCTACTTCTCCAAAACATGCAATCGGCGGAGAATGCAACATGAATATGGTGTATCTTTTGCATTGCAGTTCCACCATAGCTTTATGGACCAAAATGTAAGTTCCAAAAGCGTTCGACCACGGGGCGGTGCCTTAGGAAAAAGGAAGAGCGTAATGAGTAACAAGCAGGATAGCCATGAACTTTTGCTTTCGCAGTGCTTTGGATATGATCAAAAACGTTGACGTTTTAGACTCCGTGGATTATCATATTGATGTTGACAATACTTCTACCTGTGGATAGAAGAGGTCTTTCCAAGAACGAACTTCATGCAAATATGCTCTTGTTGCAACGCAACCGGGAGCACAAGAGAAATGAAAACCGTGAGCGTGTACGAAGGTGATTGTCAATTACTTTTGCATATGGTTAGTTAAAGTTTTCTGAAACGTGAAGAGTCGAGCTAGTAATTGGAAATTCCACTTCACAATGAGACACTTTTGCTCCAGTTTTGAACAGAACTTGAGCTGTGGTTATGTTTCTAGACAATCTCAAACATGGAGTTGTTGTCATACTTGTTTAGTGACAAAAACATGGTAATTTGCTCGATTAGTTCCGCTGTGCGTTGTAGTACCAAGAGTGACATCAGGACATAAATGTGCCTTGAAACCATGTGGTCAAACGCAAATATACTCGATATTCAATTTTTTCTATGGCACGCAGTTTCAAAACCGTTCTTCACAGAGCATTCGAGCAGACGAGTATTCCAGAAAATGCAAAGTGGCAACATGGAAATGCAGAATCACTGCCCATGACCGTGCAGTTGTGGATGACACGTCACGATGTGTGTTACAGAGCAGGAGTCCAGCGCCACCGGCTGAGCCTTCAAAAATTCGTGAGTTGACATTTATAGGAGTTACTCTTGTTTATTGGATGAAATGTACATAAGCAAATACTGAACCTTGCATTTTGCATAAACCAGTTATGAAATCAAAGCGTCCATAAATGGAGTTCCATTAATGTTAAACATTATCGAACGTTGGGATGAAGCTTGATTTTTCTATTACCACAATAAACTGGATAAAGCAGTTTGTCACTTCAACTTTTTAAGCTGAATATGATTCGGTTCAACATAGCTGCAGCGAGAAGTGCAGTTCATTTCTTCATTACCTTGTTCATAATCTCCGTTTCACGGCATAACCCTAACTGCAGTTCAATTTGGCAACATGGTCATGAACTTTAAGTCAAAGATGTCAAACTTATTTTGCAGCTGGAAACCATTTGCATTACGAACAAAAATAACATTGCCACAGGCAAACGACCATTAAAACATTGACTCGAACTATGAACGCATTTTCCGCAGTCGTCGACGCGGGACCAAGAGACGATTCAAAGTTCCATCTTCTGAATCGATTTTGTGCCAAGCAACGATTCAAAGTTCCATCTTCTGAATCGATTTTGTGGCAAGCACCCGGTGCAAAGCTCGAGAGACTTTTTCTGACGAAATTACTGTGACGTACGACATTGGTAGGAAAAATTTGTGGACAGAATGGAGCCCATTGAAATTTTACACAAGTTTCCTATATCTTCATACAGTGCAAAGCAACAAGTCATTTTATAACAATATTTTTTAATTTTTGCAATTGGGGTGTAGCTAAATTCATCGATCCAGCAGCGGTAAGTTTTACTTGTGCGACTGTTTACGAGCAATCGAACTCTTGCATTTATTCTTAATTCACTAAAATTTGAAAACACCATCAATTCAGTGAATACAATCAACTCGTTGAAGTCGAAGAGCTCGGATGATTTCACAAAGAATAAGCCGCCAAGTAAATGACGCCTCTGGGCACAGTTGCATTGATTCTGTAGCAGTTTCGTCCTGGAGGCCGATTACTGATCCGATGTCGGTATTCGAACGATAAATGGTGAAGCAGGACTGATTTGGCCACTAAAAAAGGGAGGATGTTGTTTGCAGTGCGTATAATGCTTTTCACGTTTCTGACTTGCGTCGAAAGCACGCTGCTCTCCAAGCATCCATTCCGGCTATGTGAATATCGTTCTCAATCAAGTATAGCAACAATAAACGAATGTCTTGACGTTTACGTTTCGTTCTTGTCATACACTTTAAAAACACTGAACGAGCCACCGACACACAAAGATATTGTTTGAATGCTGGACATACTGACTTAATACATATACGTTCGTGAAACTACATTGAGCTGCAATGAATGTGTTTCGGGCTGCCTTTATTAAATTGGTGCTGGTAAATCTATTTGCTACTTATCTTTCACAACCTACGTAGTTGTTTGCAGTGCGTCAATGGTTTTTCAGGATCCTGACTTGTGCTGAAAGTACAATTCTCTCCAAGCACCACTTCGGCTAAGCGAATATCGTTCTCAATCAAGTATAACGACAACAAACGAATGCGTTGACGTATCCATGTTTGACCTTGTGTTGTCATGCACCTTTTAAGGAAAAATAACACTTTGACCAATGAACATTTTTGCTACAGCTATCATCCACCAAAAAATGTTCGGAAAATTGAAAGGGAGGACGTGATCCTCTTGGCCCCCTGGATAAGTTTATACAGTATATTCTGTCGTGGACGTCCAAACCTTTCATAAAATAACTGGTGAAAATCTCCCAAGAACACGTTTATTTTAAACGTTTAATGAAAGTGTTAACAATGACTTTTCTATCCTTTTCATTCCAGCTCAACCACAGCTTTCTGGTGCAAAACGTAGAAGTTGCAAAATACGCCTAACAGTGGAGTGGTGGCTTGGGGGAGAGTAGTGTATGAGTAACAAGGAGACCTTAAATTGGAACTTGCTTCAGTCTGGCCAAGCGCTTGACAAAACTGCAGCATGGAAACTCTCCAATGCGAATGCAGTCTTCGTCGGAATCCGGTCGTGTTGCCTCTTGCCTTCCCATTGGAACAACTTCGAAGACCAAGTGCGTGCGGTTGGCGATATCTCTGTCCCGGCGATCGTCGAAGGCACTCGAACGACATTTGTGCTGTTAAGTGTGTGTTCTGTTACTTGCACTTGCAACTGCGTCGTGTAAGGACTATCCGCAGATCTTCACGTGTCTTCGCCGTTCAGATGCAAACGCGACGGCAAGGGGACGTGTGTGAATGAAACGCGACGGCAAGGGGACGTGTGTGAATGAAGGCGGACGACCCGTTGCTTTCAATTTCTCGAATGCTACATCGAAGAGAGTTGCTGTATCCTGCCGTAGGAAAGGAAGAAACAGCAATTATCGAAGGCACGAGAAAACGGAGATTGAGATCTTCTACGTAGGTTTTGAGCTCGTTACAGAACAACGATCCGTCGCGTTTATGCTGGACAATCGCCGTCGAACAAAATTCAAAAACAGAGAATGGAACTTGCATCCTAAGTTATACCATTCGCTACCGACCAGGTAAGCTGAACATCGGCGTTGAATCTTTTACTAAAGCATGTAGTGCATCCGCAATCAGACATCCGTAAAGACTTTGTCAGAGAAATGACATCCATGATATGCTGTGTCACCCGGGTATAACACGACACGACTGATGCACTTTGCCCGAACAAGAAACCTCATACAGACGAAACTCGCCAGCCAGGCATGCTTTGAACTGTCGTGTTTGTCAAGAGTGTAACCTCAGTTTTGTAAAATACCTCAAGTGAATTTCAAAGCAACGAAGCCCATGGAGCGCATCAGTGCATAAGACTTCAATGGACCTTTGCCGCGCAAAGGTTAAAGTACATGCCATTGTTGAGGACTATTGAAGTTTTCCGTTTGCGGTGCCATGTCCAAACATGCACTCCTCAACCGTCATCGAGTGCATTCAGCGTCTTTTGTACCTGTCCCAAATTATGTGCATTCAGATAGAGGTTATCATTTGTATCGAAGGAACTACAGTCCTATCTGCATGGTCTTGGTGCAGCAACGAGCAACTGCACCCCATATCATCCAACCGGGAATCTGAGCGATATCACAGTATCACCCCGAAGGCAGTTACGCTTGCACTGACGTCAAGACAGCTGAATGTTTCCGCTAGGGAGCGAGTACTTCCTGACGCGCTCCACTCGATCCGTTCGCTCTTATGCACCTCAACGAATGCAGCACCACACGAGATTTTTCGCCTGGGACCGACGATCAGCAAACCGCACGGCTTGCCCACATGCCTGATGAGTCCCGGCAAAGTGTTTCTGTCGCTTCGTTCGTTCTATTAAGAATTAGCCACTTATCGATGAGGTTGACGACGAAAATACTTCAACATTTTTAACGAGCCCTAACAATCCTGAAACACCCTTGCATTCAGACGAGCAAACGGTGGCTGAACTTCACCAGCGTACACAACTTGCTGCTTGTGTTACAGCTCGTTTGATTTTTATTAAAGCAAATTTGGTTCCCAGCTCAGTTTAAATACGCGTACGACCAGTTGAGTGGCGGCTTGGAAAGAGAGTAATTTGAGTAACAGGATAGCCTTGAACACGCGTAAGACCAGTTGAGTGACGGCTTGGAAAGAGAGTAATTTGAGTAACAGGATAGCCTTGAACACGCGTAAGACCAGTTGAGTGACGGCTTGGAAAGAGTAATTTTAGTAACAGGATAGCGTTGAACACGCGCAAGACCAGTTGAGTGGTGGCTTGGAAAGAGCAATTTATGAGAACAAAAAAGGATAGCAGTCTTGAATACGTGTAAGACCACTTGAGTGATGGCTTGGAAAGAGCAATTTATGAGTATCAAACAAGATAGCCTTGAACACGCGCATGACCAGTTGAGTGGTGGCTTGGAATGAGTAATCTATGAGTAACAAACAGGATAGCCTTGAATACGCGTAAGACCAATTGAGTGGTGGCTTTTGGAAAGAGTAATTCATGAGTAACAATCAGGATAGCCTTCAATATGCGTACGACCAGTTGAGTGGTGGCTTCGACAGAGTAATTTATGAATGTCAAACAGGATAGCCTTGTTTTTCATTTTTCCTTACAATATCTTGCAAGGCCTTAACGATTTAAACTGACAGGTTTTGGAGCGAATCACCAAACGTCAATGTGTTAAATTGAACTTTTATGAAAACTCGGCATGTGAACAATGGAAACAACTTCGCGGTGTCCCTTAACGCATCGGCTTCCGGAGACTTGTATCGAAACATTGCAAAATCATTCCGGTGCAAATTTAATTACAACATTATAGACTATCGCTTTTTGAACCTGCTGGCGATGCCAACGTTGCTAAAACTCTTTCAACTGTCAATAAGTCCAAAGAAAGCAAGTGTTTGGCATGGATTTAATAACGCTGGTCAGTGGAATGCACGGATTAACGTTGTCAAGTCAATGGAATGCAAGTCTGGTTTTTACCTAAATGAGTAAATGCCATCATGGTCAGTTCCGTTAATACCAAGTGCTGTCGTCTTTACCAGATTTACGTTGGTTTCATAAAAGCCATACGCTTATATTACTAATGCAATGTTAATCCTAAAGACCAAGGAGCTCAAATTCACAATGGTATCCATATACACGGAGGTGGACAGATTGTTTAAAAGAAACAAATTTCACTTAATTTCATTGTAGAAGGAGGGGAAACGTGAAAAACACAGCAGCCCAGTCAACGTCAAATCAGACATGAAATTTCTCAGAAAACATCAGAATTGATATTAAAATATACGAGGCAGAACTGGTCACTAGTAACGTTATGATCTCCAGGTAAATCAAATGGAAAAATAAAGGCTTTCAAATTTTATGACGGAAGGCTTGTCTTGCCCTGTAGACAAAACACACGGTTGAAACTCATGCGGCGGTTTCGCGGAGTGTTTCCGAGAAAACACTGAAATTGCAAGAAAACCAGGAGATCGATCTATTGCTACTTTAAAACCAACATAGTGGTTTCTCGTGTGTTCACTTTCTGACTTGTGCTGAAAGTACAATTCTCTCCAAGCACTNCTCCGGCTNAGCGAATATCGTTCAACCAAGTGTAACCACAACAAACGAGTGTGTTGACGTATCCACGTTTCGACCTTGTCATATACCATTTATAAAAAAATAATAAAATATATCCAGAAACAGGCGATCAATACAGTTTTGCAAGGGGATCATCGATCAAAAAAGTAGCTGAAAATTTAAGGGAAGGCTTAATTCCCTAGATCCCGGATTGACCTACACTGATGCATGCCAAATATATGTCGTTCACGTATGGTTGATTCGAAACTTTTATAAAATAGCTTGCTCTCAGTAATTGAGGTTATGCTGTTTACAACAGCAATTTGCGGAATCGTTATTAATGAATAATAAATCAACGTGGTTCAAATGCCTGTTAGTAACAAACCCTCGAGCAACAGTTTTATTCCCCAATGTTTGAAAAATGAAATGTTAAATTACTTTTTTAGTACATTGCAGTTCTACCACAGCCTTCTGACGAAAGATGTAGATGCTCCAGAACACGCGTAAGACCAGTGGAGTGGTGGCTTGGGGAGGGCACCTATGAGTAACAAGCAGGATAAAAAAAAACAAGGTTTAGATTCCGTGGATTATCGTTATTTGCAAATGTGAGCACTTAAAAAAAATGGTATTGATGATGACGATCTCTTCAACCTGTGGATGGCAGAGGTCTTTCGTTAAAAACATCATCCGATAATTCTTGTGGCAGCGCAACTGGAAGCACAAGAGAAATTAAAACCGTGAGCGCCTTCAAAGTGATGCTTTTCAAATACATACATTTTCATCGTAGCTTTTGTTTGATCCATCCATTGCGTGCTACAATGGCAGTAGGACATTATTTTCTTGGGATCACTGCCCGTGCTTGACAACTGGTTATGCCTAAACTTTCATTATCAGCTTATCAGGAGTTGTATGTTCGCTTCGTTTTGTGATTTCAATAGTCTCATTTAGTGCACCGACGTTCAAAAAACTGATGAGGGCTGGATCCAGATTAATTTAAATGTTCACGTCAAGATCTGTTCCAAAATGAAACCCTTGAAAAATAGGAAAACTTTAACCAGCTGCAAAATGTTTCATAACAAACCCATTTTAGAATTTAACGACTCCGAATTCACAGCTGAATCTGTACTCACTATACTGACATGACATCTGATAATCGTGAATCTTAAAGCTTTAACAATAAGGACGGCTACTTCATGGTCTTTGTCACATAAAAGCGTGTGTAGCGAGATTTGCCCTTAAAGCAGCTCTACTGAAAAGCAACGAGTAAGCACCATAACTTTGTGGAATGCATGTCACAATCACAACTGCACAAGGAATTCCACGAACGATTCGAAGACTTTTCTGTTCACGAGAGCTGGATATGACCTATGCGCAACCGTTTCAGTTGGAAGCTAAAGAGAGGCCCAACGAAGCTTCAAATGGAGGTAACAATGACTCGAAGCAAGCGCCGCTGATAACTTCTATCGCGCAAATGTGCCTCAGCAACCTTGAGGAAAAACGCAGCACGGCTGACCTCTGCTTGGCAACACGTGCTTCTGAACAATCTATTTAAGCATTAAACAATCCAAATCAAAGTCCCATCTTCCATCACGGATTGCCATCTTCAGCAATGTTTACACTTGACGATAACATATCAATCCACTACGTGTACACAGAAAAACAATGGCAATCGGCTCAATAACGTATTTTAAGCATCTCTGATTGTGTTAAAACGCTTGGTAAGACTAAAACGCAATTGAACGTCCACTAATGGTGCCAGTCACAACGCTGATTTCGCGCTGTTCAGTGCACTCGTCAGTTGGCCTCACGCTAAACCGCCGAAATGCAACTTGAGAACGCTTTCAGCGTGGCGTCCTGCGGTGGCAGCCAGCGATATGCGGGGCTCAATGCGGAAAACAGGGAAGCATTAATATGGACTGGGTACGGAACAAATGAATTTGACTTATTGAGTAAGTTATGAAGAATTGCGGCAATTGTTTAAAAAACTGTGTTTTGATGATGATTTCTTGGCTGCATCGCCTTCTTTGAGGCATTTTCGAATCGTCCCGCGCGGTGACAGAAAAAGGGCAACAACGCGAGAACGCGGCAGGAATCGGATATGTATATTGTTTTCGTGCAAGAGCCAGGCCGACCCTTTTCATTGCGACGTATCTCGAGCTTGTTTTCCGTTCACGAATTAAACCATCGTCTATCACGCTACGTCTCCGTTGTTGCTCAGACATAGAACCTATCCCGCCACAGACGAAATAATGGTTCTCCATCAAAATCTAGAACACGTATTAGTCAGCGTCTACTGTGCGCATACTCCCAGGTCTTAATCATCCTTCCAGCGCTACCAGGCTTGATTTCTCCCGTTACGCATTGCGCCAAGAGCTGAACGTTCGGCTCGCACGTAGTTTATTGGTTGACGTTGCTAATTTGAGAAACTTACTGGATGAAAGAATCCCAACTTCACGTTAACTCTCATTCAAGAAAACCCGTCGTTTATGCACTTCTAACAAGCAGCTGGTTATCACAAAAAAGCATTCAACTTCAGCTATCGAGTAGAAACTGACAGTATTGCCTGCATAACTTAAGAACCATAATTCGATTGTTACGATTTTAGCTGTTTAAGCTGTTTGTGAACATCCCGCCAATAAATCCAGGACGTTTGGAATTTACCACATTACACAACACGTCAGTTCCGCTGTGACTCGAGACCTGTTGCTAGGAGGGGTTCCTTAGCCATAGGAACCAATGTCAATGCAACAAAATCAGACGGATGTGCCACTGGCCCTGCACGCACTACAGGTGTAAAGAAGCGGCCACAATTGAAACACCTTATGTTTCTTTGCAATATCGATTTAACGCATCTTACACGGTTTGGGACGAATTTACTAAAGTAACATACCAGTTCACCTTTCCAGAAAATCTGGTAATGAATGAAGTAACCCGGAGTCCCAACGCATCGGCTTCCGGAGACTTGCAAACCATACCGGTGCGATTTCAGCTACAACATTGTAGATCACCGCTTTTCGAACCTGCTGGCGAAGTCAACGTTGCCAAAATGGTCAGTCTTTCATCTGACCACGAAGCGAAAGCAAAGCACTGTTGTGATCAGTTTGACCGATTTACAAATTGACGTCATTGGAATGCACGGCTAGTTTTAAAAATTATCAATGAAAATCTTATAGAAGGATACACGTTCCTCTCCACGGGCACTTCGTACGACGATCTGCTGCAACTCGGTCACATTGCTATTTTCTAAACTCAAGGAATAGTTATTTCTTGGCCTTTCATTCCCTACAGACTTTTCCTGAAAACCCTTTATATAATTGGACGAATCAACATTTTCGTCGTTTGGTGTAAAGTCTGCAATACGAAGATCGATAATATGCGAGTCAACGGGAAACTACTACTACTGGTCGAAAAAGACATCAACATGTAACTCGAAAACTGTAGATTGAGATACCAGAACTCGACCTTCTCGTTGTCTTTGAACAAGAAATCTTCAAAAACTTGTCCTCACTGCCACGCGAAATTAAACTCCGCGCTGCAAACGACCGCTCTGAGTTAATCTCAGACGCCATCGAGGGAAAAATGCAAAAGCGATTGCGACTTCCCGCAAATACCAATGCAATCAGCGCTGCTGCGCCAAATTGCTGAACCACACCAAGCTACGAAGTTGGGAAAAACGCACTTGCAAGATGAGCATTTCCATCACCAGTGAAACATGGGTGCAACTTTCTTATTTCGCAGCAGTGCAACTGTGGACATTTTCCTTTTTTCGTGCTCTAACTATCTGTGCTTACCTGGACGACCACTGCATGTAGAGATCAAGTTTTTCTGGCGACTGTTAACAAAATTTACCAACCCATTTTAAAACGTTTCCGCTCTCAATTGAATTACGTTACGGGGTAGTAAAGTCACAGTGAAATTTAGAAACGTTTCTTTCTCAGGGTACGAAGCACTCCCATCAACCCCTAATTTTGCTATAGCATTCACATTAGATTACTACACAACACTACGTCGGTGTACTTCACGCCAGTTTAAATGCCCTGCTACTTTCCCGTTTCCAGGAAATACAAATATACGAACTAATGCCGTGTTTTGCCCCTGTAGGCATGTATGGGTGCTTTGATGTTTACCCCTTGTCTCTGCCGATAGATAGGTCGGCCTAACCTTCTCTAGTCGTTGTAGCGTCTAAAGCGCAGAGTGCGCAACCTGCGGTCTGCGCTGAACATTTGTGCTGCCGTGCACTTGTAATTTAATATTTAAGTGGCAGTTGTGCTTTAATAAAAACTCTTTGTCTGCTGTAGGAGGATACTTCGTAGAAAAATAGCCACCAAACAGGCGTGTGAAAGCAAGCCAGGCTCAGTGTGTTTGAAGCAGAACTGAAGACAATGCAAAAAAGCGTCTTGGACGCAGTTTCAGTCCTGTTTCATAAAAGAGAACGTAATCCGGCCGGCAATAGCAGAAAGGTTGTATATATATTTATATATATATATATATATCGCCTACGAAGCAGGCATCATCAGCTCTTATTCAAATAGAATTAATCTCATTCTGAATGCTTGCTAGCTCACGTATATCGATCGGATATGCTAATAAACAAAAGAAACTATGAGTAGATAATTTCCATGTTCTGCGGATTATTTTATTATTTAGCCGACGTTTCGCCCACCTATACAAGCAGATTTCCGCAGGGCAATGTTTTTAACCACATATAACATGCAATGTACCAATAATAAGAAACAATGAGCAGTATGACGTACAAAAACAAAAACGCAAAGCCATNACCTTGCAGGAAATGAGTGACAACAGTATGCGACAGAATTTTGTCGTTTATCTACTGTACTTCATTTTAAACCTGGCGGCAAATGCTGCGCAACAACATGAGTAGCAAAAAGAACAGCAAAACTACGAGTGTTTTATTTTGTCATGTTCCACATGCAGTCGCATATTTGCTTAAGTTGGCATTTCGTCTAAGTACACTCCACAGATTTTTTCTGTTCCGCTTGAGCGTCCGCTTAGGCGAGTTCTACTATACTGCATATCGTCACCTTTGTTTTTGTTGGCATTTGCTCTGGAAAGAATTCGTTCTTTATGCTTTCGATTCCGATTGTCTGGATACCCCGCTAAACCGACATTTGACCAAACAAAGTAGTCCGGATATACGAGGTCCGACTTTTCAACGGTTTGTTGAGGTGCGTCGTGCTGACACATATAGTAATGCAATGCTACCTTGCGTTGTCCCCGTTGCCGGAGTGAGATGTTGAACAATTGCATTGTTGGTCATAATGTTACTTGAGCTAACGGAGCACGCTCTACGTATTTTTACCAGATAGCCCCACGTTGTTTGCTAACGTACATATGTTGCTATAGCTTATCACACGCTGCATTATGTTTCAACCAGGGGCATTACTTCTGTCAAAAAAATTATCCACTCACCTTTATATTGCAAAACTACGACGAACACCAGGCTACTGCGGACTCAGGACTGCATTGGCAACAGACCTGAAACTGGTTTTTCGCTTTGCACTTGCAGGCTTCTAAAATCTTGCGTTCGTTATGAGTTTTTTATACTAATGCATTCATATTTTCACTGCTGCCTTTCCTTCCAGGCTACCATCAGTCATAAAAGATAAAACTGACTAGTTTTGAACAAGCCAAGCGACAAGACCAGAACTGCGCAAACGAAAGCGACCGCATTTGTGATCTAGTCTGAGCAAGCTTGGCACTTTAGTTCCATCGCGAGAAAGAAGGCAGTATTATTGCGAAACAATAGCATTGTTCATGCCATTCGATAATAGAGCCTGGATACAAGTCCAGCACGTAAATCCTGCAGTTCAGTGAAGTGTAACGCAATGTTTAGTTTAAATAAACCAGTGGTTCTTAACCGGGGGGTGGGTGTTAAGGAATTTACAAGGGGGGGCGAGCCTTTACATGCTCTACAGCATGGAAAGTTTTTGAACGGGAATGTGTCCCTTCCAAACGTTACACAAGTGCTGATTTTACGCTGCTACAAGTTATTTGGTTTAGTTCCGGCTAAGACCGAATTCGAGCCTGCAGATAAATATTCAGGGGTACAGTTAGGGGGCTGTTTATTCGGCATTCCAAGTCCCTTTAACAATGACATCTGTGCCGTTCTCGCATTTGAGAGCGCCATGGTGCACATAGAATTTCAAGGTAGCCGGCTGCATGGCAGAGCGGCTCGCTTAATTCCAGATAGACATGAATGCATACACTTTGCATAACTCCACGCAGCGTGGAATACCGCTGTGGCTTTCTATAATTCGACGAGCTTTCTGGAATGTGGCCGTACACCTGCATGATACGAATTTTCTACAGTACTGCAGGCAGCATAGTTCTTCTGAGATGGGACGATGTGTATTTATGACGATTCAACTGCACTTGAGTCACACTCTTGTCGAATGTGAGATAAGTTTTTAAATGCAGCTTGGCAGCTACAGGCCACCATACGACGTCGGTTCTTGGCGAATGAAAGAGTGACTTTGCCTTCTGGCCATCCCAATGGCGACACTCAACTGCTTAATTTCGGAACCGTGTCTTTCACTCACGCTAAGACGCGCGGAGTAAGTGTTAAAGTCGACAAACAAAACTAACATTTCTATTGGAATATTTGGTTTATGCGATTAATCGTATTATGTTTTTCACGTGTAAAAGGTTTTGGTTTGAGATTCTGGAATCTTATGCGAAAGCGCAGTTTTAGCGTTTAACGAGTGCATAATTAGTCGTGGTAATCTGTATTCACTCTGCGAAGTAGTGTCCGGTTGCAAAGCCATGAAGGGTGGATAAATCAAACAAACAACTTTGCAAAAGTTCGCTAGTCTGAAACAAGCAACTGCAACACATTTAGCATGCGGGCTAGAGTGGGAACATGCATATCTGTGAGTACCGGTAAATATTGGGCAATATCACTTAAAGCGAGTGTTAGTAGCCACCAAGTTCAATGTAACATTACTACTTTTGAGGCTCTGCTACGTAAATACAAGTACTTGTTTCTCGAAAGATGCAGAAAATCTAACAACGTATGGTTACGTGCTTTGATGCAG
>JGI24021J15306_10002499_pt1 | contig 19977 bp, 19 predicted proteins | sample Ectturendosymbi1_FD_15306 | JGI IMG/M metagenome (IMG submission 15306)
CGCCGTGTTTTTTGATATTCATATAGGCCAAATTTGCAATGATAACAGGAGTTATCGAAACGTTTGCAATATGTCGTTTGTATCATATAGGCCATTTTCTCAAAAAGGTCACAGCACGGTTGACTGAGCACGATGACGTCATAAAACACTGCTCAGAGGGGCCCCGCGCCTAAATCTTGCATTGGGCCCCGCATCTGCTAGGGCTGGCCCTAATTGCCGTCGCCATAAATTGAAAAAGCATTTCTTCGCACATCGTATGCTATTTTTAATATTCAGTGGGATATTTTCAATAAGTGCTAAAAGCTGTAGCCTAGCCATTAAGTGGCCTTATCAACAATCAATTTTGGCGGTTGAAGTGAAGAACTCTGCAAAGGTAACCTTGCTCAGTTTCAGTACAAAGGCTGTTTTTCTGCATGACGTAATGATGACGGAAAACGACATTCTTGAAGCGGGGTAGTGCAGTTGGTGTGTTTGCGTGGGGAACTTTGAGCTCAGATTGTCGGTTTAAATTGCAAGTAGAGTGAATCGGAACCAGCCGATAGACAGCGTAAGTTTCGTAAAAGTCTCCTTTGTTCAACGGTATGCTTAACATTTGCAGTCATAGAAAAATTCATTTCAACAACAAAAGCGTAGAAAAAGGTGTTGCTATCATTTTTATGAATTTAAGGCAAGAACCTTAGTCTGAAGACTTAACGCAAGGGTAAACGATATGTTTAGATATGATTGTGGTTGAGGCTTTTATTCAAAAGGACGTTAGTCGGAGCAGTTTTACAACTTGGTAATGGCTGTGCTGAATGAAGTTTTTCAACGCAATTACCGCCAAACGTAAGACGTTGAAATCACTGCTGAGAACCCAAAAAGCCTATGTCCTACCCAGGCCCGTAACCGGCTTGGGTCACCAGGAGAGTCGGAGAGTTTTCTGAGAGGAGCCCAAATTTTTTGAACTATGTCCAATAGTTTTAATCGATGTCCAATACATTTTCCAGGAAGGTCGAACAATTTTTAGGGGGGGCTTCGCCCCCCTGGTTACGGGCCTGGTCCTACATGGCATGGTTTGGTAAATGATAACACAGTTTTCGAAATAGATGCCCGTTGGTAACCAGTCCCGTCACCACAGGGGGATCTGGTGGACTTAGCCCTACCCAAATAAAGCTCCAAGGCACATAGTGTGAAATGTGAAACACTGTAAATTAGTGGATTTTATGTCAAATTTTATAATTGTCAATCCCCCCTGCATGGCCACAAATGCAAAGTCCTCCAAAGACCTTCAGGCGAATGTTCTGTTGGTAAGGAACAAAGGCAAAGAATAATACTATATACACGTGTAATCGGAAGAGGTCCAACATAGCAGCTAGACCACGTGCGTAAGTCACGATGAAGACTGCAAGCCAGCGCTTCTTAACCATAGCCGGTTTTAAACCTTTTCAAGATATTTTTTCAAAATGGGTCCCGCACCTACAGAGGGTCCCGCGCAAGTGCCAACAGAGTTAACGTTTGAAGCCTTTTATATATTCTAAGAGGATTGAACCACTACTGAAACGTGAAGAAACGTTCAAATACATGACTGAGATCATATTATCAGATTTATTATTGTAGCCTGCTATATGCAGTATATGTAGTACTCTTGTACTCTTTTAGCTAAAGACTTACTACACGAAATTTTAATATACATAAATGTTTACATCTGTAAAGTAGGTAAGCCGCCATCGCATCCCTTATTTTTTTAAGTTGATCCCCTGGAATGAGTAAACTATTAAAAAGCCACACGGTGGGCTTACTGGAGATTGAAAGCCAACAGGGAAAAAAATTGACGAAATTTGTCGGGTTCGTATATGCTTATATAAAGAGAGCAAAAAATAGAGAAATTAATGATGGGAAAGGTGGCGACAAGCAGAAAAGCAAGGGTCATAAGCAACATTGAGAAACCAAAGCTATTTCCCCCATCCCAGTCAAAAGTCCTTTCAACAAAGAAAAGAGATGACATTTGTCTAGCAAACATTGCTGCTCCCGTTGTTCGCGGCTTATATTGCCCCTGCTATCAAAAACTTGCAAAAAAGGTCTTGGATGAAATCACGGTAAGTAGTCAAGGCTAGCTTAATCCTTTTCTCCTATCGCTGGTTCCTTAGCCCCGGGCGACACTTAGCCTCGCTACGCTACTGACTTTAGGTAAACGTAGTAACACAGCAAGCTGAAAGAATGAAAAACAGAACGATTTAAGCTAAACACTCGACCTAGCAGATTGGACGAGCAGCGCAGACCAGACCGACAAAAGACGTTCTGTTGATGAACGTTCTGTTTGCTTGTTTGTTTTATAACTGTGTTATTTGATTTCCATTTGTTGTTCTTCAATACTTTTCAAAAAGTGGTAAACGGAGTTGGTTGACTGGATGACTAAAATAGTCCCTCACCAATCCTATATGACACAACGGCACTACGTTCTCAGTTATTACGCCGTTGTATTTTCATTTGTTCTCATATTCTCTGATATTTGGTTTCCTTATTGCACGATGGGTCTTTGTATTGTTTCTGCTTATTAGCTGAGTCATATAAAACAACCAGCCAATCTTTCAAAAAAGCAGAGAAGCTGACAGGGGAGCAATGGACTTACTTGCGCTAAGCTGCAAGCCACGGAAAAATGCGACTGTCAGTCATTACACGAAACGTAAACCAGAGGCTGCCCTCAACACCGTATTCCCCAAAACGTTTTTCAAGAGACCAGATTACAACGTTTCTTGAAAAAGTGTTGCTGAGTGAAAATGTGGTCTGTGGCGCTAGGTTGAGGACGAAAACTGAACTGGATATAATCCAGCTTTGATTCAATTATTTCGTGGCATCTTGTTTCAAGGCACTTGACATGCACTCTTGTAGGGACACTGGTGGCGAGTCGATGGCAGCACTGCGCGTTAACCGTTTCCTCTCAACCAGTCATCAACGCCGAGCACGAGGTGCGTTAACCGTTTCCCAAATCATCGGTATGACCCGATCGGGAATTAAGCCAAGCCTATAAGCTTTCGTGGTGCGTGCTCATCCAACTGTACCTCTTATCTGAAAAACGTTAGGATTTTGGGGGTCTTTCAAATCAATGGCGGGTGTTCAGGTCGTGACAAAAATCACGATATCTGATCCTGTCGATTTAAAGTGTCCCTGACTATCAGATATAGGCCTACTCATAATCACACGGTCTAGTTGCTGATGAAGAAGGAAAATCGCTTACACTTTATTACCAAACATATTGCGGTTTGCTTGAAAGATCGACGCTGCCCCGATAAAGCCATCGACTTATAAGCTCGAATCCCTGTCAAGTACAGATGATTTTGACTGGAGTAGCGTATTTGACAAAGGAAAGTAGCTTTCTGTTTGATAAACTCCTGGTCCGCCAGCAGCTCAGTGTCTGTAGTCGACAGATCGTTTCGTTCAACCAACTAGAAAATGTCATTGAGTTTATCTTTGTAAGGTTACAGTTTGTTTCTTCCAGGACAAATATCAGCTTCAGGGAAATTGAGACAATGAAGTGAGAGCATTCTTGTTGGATCAACAGTTTCGTTGAAAGCCGCTACTTCTTCTGGTATCGATACAATGTTTTTGACATCGTCGTCGATAACGTAACTTAGAGTCACCTACGACAAATTTTTAATTGTTAAATTATCGTAAGAACATAACAAGATACGGCGTATACAGCATCAGGTGAACTTGCAATGCTTTTCTCAAACCAAAGACATTTTAATCAAGGACCGCGAGTTATGACTGCTTTCCATCATATTCGTCTTTCCATATCTGATCACAGTCTTCATACAACTGCTACAATACTTAATGAACTGTTAAAGAACGTGTAGGAACTGAATCAAACTATTTGCTTCCGGCAAGATGATTTTGGTGCGAGCGGGCGATTTCTGCCTTTTTTGGGACTGAATATTGAGGGGTTTTGTTGGGACAGACCAGGACGAACGAGATCAGTCAAAAATGATCCGCTTGCAACAGACCAAGCTCATAAAATACCCACCTATGGCAACACCTCAGAACAAAACAGTTCTAGACAGATCAATTTTGAATGCAGCAAAAATCTTTGAATCATTTTTTCACTAAAAAAAATTAGAAATAAAGCACTTCTTCTCCTTAAATCATGTGGTATAACGTAGAGCCACAGAACAATTACGAACCTTGGAGCTTTGTCTGTTCTGTGCCTTTCCCAAAAACACAAGTGTCCCAATTTCTGATGCCACCGCTTACTGAGTTTTTTCGTGAAAAGCGTATATGACATGTTTGATAATTAACTATTTTCCGTTACATTTTGGGTAAAAATCAAGTGAGGAGCAAAAACACACACTATTCATAAAAGTTCGCCATCTTGTGCAAAACATGCACTTGCATTATGAGTTCACCATCCTTTCTACCTTCCCTGTTTTGAATTTTTTTATTATGTCCTATGATAAGATATTTTCCTTACCCTGACATTCACAATAAGTGTAGGGCGGTCGACCCACAGACTCCCGTCTCTTCGCCTGTGGCACCTGACTGGTTGAAAGGATCTTTTTTGCATTTCTCGCTGCAATCTAATTTTAATGAGATCGCCACAAATAATGCTGCATTTTGCGCTACTCTAAATAATCAATGATTTCGTACGCAAATGAACTTAGGAATATATAACCGCTTAATGTTTCAGCTGCGACAAAACGTTCTTCCAAACATTTAAGATCATCAAATCACGAGCTGAGAACAAACGTACGCACAGTAACAAGCAAGGGAAGCTTCATTCATAAAACAGCTGTTTAGTTTTAAAAGCGTGCCAATTATTTTACCTGTTCTGTTAGGTTCTCCACTCTTTTCAATTCCATTAGGTGTGAATAAAACAAAAACGATTCAGTTAAAGGAACGTGTAGAATAACGTTGATCATGAATCCCAGCGAAACATCGTCTGCATAAATCTGGGAAGTACATATTCGCTGAAACTGTCCGTCTCTGTAAGTAAAAGACATGTCCACCAAAGCAGAGGTCAAGAGCACATTGCTCTTTGAACCACAAGTGTTGACTCAACAACTTCCTTATCATTTGGTTAAAACAGCTATTGTAAAAACTGAAAATGACATTTGGCCTCAATGGTGATTTTGGAAAGGTCGGAGTCGGAAATTTTGGAAAGTCGGAGTTGGAGTCGGATATTTTACCTCCGACTCCGCAACCCTGCTACAAAGTTTATATTTTGTCAATGGATTGGAGATGTGCAAAAATCTGGTTTTCGCACTACGTCTATAAACTGAAATTAGTATTACGCATACATTGTGATTAATAATATTTTTGTGATAGGTTTGTGTACAACGGCTTAAGTAAAGAAAAGACTAACTTGATAAACATCCATTTCCGCAACTGTTTAAACTGACCCAATCTTGCAAAATCCTTACCCAATCCAATCATCCAACATTTGCACTAGAGTGTGTGAAATGCAATAACCAAGTCCAGTAGAAAAGACAAATTTCACTCGTCGTAGTCTGTACCAACCCTGGAAAACACCACACATTTTATGATGAAGACAAGGAGAGTTCGAGCGATGGTCATTATAAGCCGCGTGGAACTAGTCTAAGATAAAAAATAATGCCCAGGAATAACGTGTGAGGCCAATACTAGTATTAGAAGTAACAATTCAAGTTTAAAATCACCACCATTTCTCTCAAAAACTGAAACCGTACATCTAAAGTTTGCTTTAAACCAGGAATGGAAAACCTTTTCTATTCGCAGTCAATCATAACATCAACTTGTTTGCAAAACCATTCCAGGTTTTCCTGTTGCTCATCGAATCGAAGCGTTTAGGGAACATAGGCTTTTTGCTTTAAAAAATAAATGAAGCAAAAGTGATGATCAGTGGCAGCCATAGTTGTTTCGAAAGCTGAATTACGCCTCGCTGTTTATTTTGATTATTTCAGTGAAAGTGTGGAGATTTACGTATAGCTCATGTGCGAATATTCCCTCAATTAAACAATGTTTAAAGTTTAACCAACTGCCTGCAGGGCCCGAGCAGGCCTTTCGGCGCCCACTCCTACTCACAGGTGAAAGAAGTGTTCCTATGATGACGTCATCCTGTTCAATCAACCGTGGCAGGACCTTCTTACAAAATTGTCAGTGCGTCCTAGACAAAGTCCATCAAGCGTCCTGCGAAAGATCCATTCTATAGAACCCCAAAAAAGACTATCCGTTGTCAATATCGCTATTGACGATTTTTTATGCCAAGCCATATCATTGGATTAATACAATGTTTATCTCAACGCCAAAAATCTTTAAAATATTATCTACACAAATTGCAGGGTTTGCAACATTCATGCAAACAAACAATCCAGCATAGCCCTAAAGAATTCGCCTTTCTGGCCTTTTGTTTGGCAAACTGGCTGACAATGTCCTTCATATCTCGAGATGAAGCCACCTCTTATTCAATAGACACAGTCAACACTGTTACTCAGTAGACACAGTGACTGGACACCAATCTTTCTTGCCACATGGTTCACCTCAAGCATGCCTTTACCAGTTTCAGCTTAGAAAAGCTCCTTTCCCAACTTGCTACGGACATTGGAAGGGTTAGCAGAATTCGTATGCGTACTGATATGTTTGGGAAACTTTTCATCACACTGTGTCTGTGGACATTGCAAAGTTCCCTGAGGATCCATTGGCTGCGGGAGTCTTCTTCCAAAAACCTGTATCTGACCACTGAATTTCTCTGCGTCAATATCCTCGTCTTGACCATGTTTTGGTGCTTGTTCCAAGGTTTGGCACAGTTCCGTCACCACGGGGGGCTTAACCCCCTAAGCAAAGCTCCAAGCCCCCAAATTGAAAGATGAAACAACATAAATCACTGGAGTTTGTAGTTTTTATCAACCTTTCAAATTGTCAAGCCCCCCTGTTGAAGACTTTCTGGCGACGGTTCTGGTATTGCAGTGATGAAGATCTTCTTGGGTTGTTTTGCTGGACGCATTCGGAATGTTTTAAAGAAAGCCTAAGACAAAGCTATGCTCCTACAGCTGTTGGAAACGCTTCTCGGTTGATGAGATAGCCATGTCCAATGTAACGTAGTAAGCGTTGACCCTGAAGTTTTCATTGGGATCCTCTAAATTGTCAAATTCTGCTTCATTGTTAAAGTGAGTTTCTTTTTTTCTGTTTGTCACGGCACTGCTTTGGAAATTGGGCTCAATCTCAAGATCACTGGGCCTGGCAAGTGTTGTGGCATCTGTCAGTGCGCCTTCCTCATTGCGCAGACCGCACAGATATTTCTTTGTTTTGCCCAGCTGTTGTATTGCAAATTTAAGATGGGTTGATTTCTCCTGCAGAAGTTTGCTAGTGTTATTTATTTCAAAGAGAATCTTGTGCTGGAAACACAACAAGACCACAAATGAGAACCGATAAATGTTTAGGGCAAGTCCCTTGGCATCAACACGTTTGTGGAAAGCTTTGCCTTTCTGGATTTTTTTCTCAGAAATCTGAACCAAAGCATCATATGATCTGTCCACGTGATACCTCAGTGATTTCAATGCATCTATTTTACTTTCCCATCGGGCATCGCTGATAGGCTTCACGGTTATAGGTCTGTGATGCGTAGGAGTAGGATAGCCCAGCGTCGAGTAGGCCCTGAAAAGAAGTTGGATATCTTCCTGATAACTCCAAATAAATTTAGTACCTCCAGACAATATTCTGCAGCGTCATTCTAGGTTCAAGGAGTGAGCATTGCACAGCACAAAGAAGACACGGGATTGAGATCTAACATTTTCTTCTGTACATCGTTATCCTTCTATGTTGCTACCATTGTCATACCCTTATGCTCATAGGTCCTCAACCTTGAGATTCATGCCACGCAGCTTCTGGATGAGAACCTTTATCACAAATGCCCTGCGGTAGTCTTTTGAAGTGGAATGAAGCCGAGGAACTCTTCGCGAATCTGGATCTGAGAGCTCGAACAGGATCGTCAACATGTCGAATTACCATTGTCATCTGCTCCATGTGCCTGGTGTCATGCGTGCAGTGTAAGATATAATCGAATAGTTTGACTTGAGGCTTTCCAGTCTCTGTGTCTTAAATGTCTCTGCCAGACGTTTTATCAGTACATTTTGATTATATTTGAATAAGAGCTGATGATGCCTACATCGTAGGCGAAATATATACTCTGTAAGATCTTAAAGTGTCTGATTCTTTGCTGAGAAAGGATATCTTTCCATAGACAGTACATTTGAATGTCTTTTCCCGAATAATGAACAGATATTTCCTTCTCTGTGATGTTACTCAGGTGGTCTTTCATCAGTGGGTCAAATATGGCAAGATTTTCCGCAAATTTCAGAAAGTATCCATTGCCATTTGTGAACAGCTGGTCACTGGAACAGCGAAATTCTAAATGTTGCTGTACAAGCACTCTGATCAAAGCCACCAGCCATTCAAACGTTTGTTGCGGTACTCATCTTATGATTTTATTTGCCACTGATTGGCAGAATCAATTGTTTTGCTTTTGTTCAAGCGTTTTTTTCAGCACCTTCCAGGCTTGATAACACTCTGTGTGCGATAAACTTCTTTCATGTGACGACAAAACAGCTGCGATGTTCTTCTAGTCTTTGCAGCCATTACCTTACAAGGCTGATATGCTAGCTTTCTTGCTGAATAGCATGCAACAGAAACAATATACAGCATTTCACGGCTTTGAATAAAGGACTTGATTTCCATTTTCCAGCCTGCGCGTGTAGGGCACACCGGAAAATTTACGGTTGTTTTGAATTTTGATCTTTCAGATAGTCAATCAGAGTAGGTATGTTTGATTCCCAATTTTTGATCAGATTTGCAGTCGCGAAATTGTTCATGGCTGGCCATCTGCCTAGATCACTGTGGTTCTGTTTCAAGATTCCTTCATGAGTTGTGTTCTGCTTTTGTTGGCTTCTGCAGCTTGCGCTGCTCTCTGGTACTTTTTCCACATCTTCACTCTACAACTCAACAGTATTCTCTTCCACCGCATGTGATGCTGTGTTTTACACAAATTACACAGATACTCCAGAAACGACCCTATTGCTTCGCTTGTTCCTTGCTCTTTTCTGCCCTTTTCTTGCGATTTTCCGGCTCTGAAAGCTTTCTACTATCTATAAAATCCCTAACATATAAATATGAGTCAATCTGTTTTATGTCCTCAAAATATGAATAAGGCATCATAGGAACACATGTGTTTCGCGTTGCATGAAGTATACTTAGATTTAGACCAGTGCCTGTCAAGCTTTTCCATCCTAGGAACCCCCAAGTCATGTACAGCATTTATTTTTTGCGGACCCCCTAATACAGCCAGCAATGAATAAAACAATAGACGGTCTACCCATGAACGAAATATACAAATCTTTTATTCACGCAAATGCACGTGCAAAGCTTCAGCAGAAAATCCCGTACAAACCGAGTTTCCTCAGTTGGCAACACTCATCATCACGTCTACCATTCTTTGTCGGTCCTAGAACCGGACAAAGTAGCATAAATCTACGGCCAAAATGGCTTCGAGTAGCGACACGCTGGAGTTGGCAAAACATGAGTGTCGCCAACAAAACCAGGAACGTATATTTTGACAAAAACGTGTTGATATGCGATTGTCGGCTCAACAAGTCTTCACGAGAGGATTCCGATAATCACGTTAATGATGCTCTTTGAAAGAGTTTCCGTGATAGATGTTTACGAAATGTTAGAAAAAATAACAATAAATAAACGAAAGCAACGACACAAAAACGAAACTACGTATAAACAGTACAGCCCTTGTATTTCCTGACATCATGCATGATTTCGCAATATTCAGACAGAATTATTTGCTTACAGTTAGATAAGGGACACTTCTTCTTCCAAGATAAACGGGATCCGAAGGATTGTGTTTGTTTAAAACTTCGAGCAAACGAGGTACATTGACGTAAACATCGTCATCGAAATGGCACCACCACTTGTAACTATTCCCAAAAATGCAAAACAATTGTAGAACCAGTTAGTAAGTTACACTTTTAGGCGTATGGATCTGTGTATTAAAGGAGGGCGAAAACTGCTAACCATGCAAAGATTGTCATTCCTAACGCCGACTGCAATCTTGGCTTTTTCTAGCGAGTCGGTCTTTGCAATCTACAAACAGACGCAATTTACTAAATTTACCAAAAAAATGAAAAGCTGAAATAATGTTTCGTGAATCGATATATTCAGAAAGAAACCAGTCCAATTCTTTCCAAAGTTATGCATCTTACTCCACAATGCCCACTAGCCTGGCTGCTCTGCCTCTCAAGCCCGCGTTTCCTCCCCAAACAATACGATAACGACTTCAATTTGCCTGATTGCATACTTCGCAGCGCCAGGAGTGCGGCCGGCTTCTACCCCATACCCGCCAATTGCAGTCACCAAAATCAAATAAAAAAAGGTCGTTCGACTTGCAATATGAACATGTCAGACTACATCTGTGGTGCGATTAAGCTGAATAATGGTCCAAGTGGCCGGATAAAACCAGCGTGTTTTCTTGATGGATTTTGGTTTATGAAACCCCTAAAACACATTCATGGACTCTTGAGGCGTTCACGGTCTCCGGGTTATGAACCCATGGTTTAGCGCGACAGTTACAACGGTATGTTTGTACTGTAATTTACATATTTGGTAACTTATTCGTAATTTCCTCAATACTTTTTCTTGAATCACGTCCTAATTCAAGAAACAAGATAATCGCTTGGCAGCGCAAAGAAAGAACTTACGGGAGTTTTCGTTGTTCTCTAACAATTGTATATTCCATGTCTGTTTTGCAGCATAGATCAGATCTGGAAAAGGAAGGTTCGCTCTGATGTTAAGTGTTGTATTCTCCAATCGTACTAAAAAATATTTTTCCAGAAAGTCAAAACAAATATACAAAATGCAATTTGAGTGAGTTACAGCAGGTTTTTTTAGGGCAAATGTTAGGTGCCCGGTTTGGACCTGTAGGGACCCGAGCAATTTCTGACTCAATTTCCTATAATTAGCATCCGTTCAGAATTCATATTGCAGTATCCGCTTAGATATTTCCTTGACAATTTTCTCTGATTCTAGAGACACGATTTTCAATTCTAGGGACCCGAATAGGGTCCCTAAAACACCTTTAAAAAGCTGGTTGCAGTATGACCATGATGTGGCATGGAACGAAACAAATGCAAATAAATTAATCACTCCTTTGCATTTCTCAACACCAAGGAAATGGCGACGTCGTTTGTGTATCAAGTTGTTGATTATTTTAATTTGATTTTTGGTGACGGCAGGCCGAAGCCTGAAATTCGCTTCTTGCCAGGGTGGTTGAGGTAAACACTCTTGCCCAAGGAGCGTTACGGCGATTCACTCAGTGGTCGTGGATCGAACAACCAACCTTTCAATTGAGAGTGTTGAAACCAACCTTTCAACACTCTTCCACTGTGCTATCAGAAATTTGATGAACTTCGTTATGTATTTCACAGTTTTCACGTGAAAACAGAAGATTTTTGTGTTGTTGCGAGACACGCCGAAATATCCGTTACCAGTATTGTATTTGAAAGATTCTCCGTTTTAAACTGCACCTAACCGGGCTGGGAGCCTGGGGGTGAAAGCTTAGTTAAAGGGGGTCCACTTGCCAACAATCAGAAAAAATTGAGAACTGTTAGTGAATCCGGATGTGGATGTCTATACTAAAACCAGAGGGATTTGGTTATTCTCGCCCTGATGAAGTTGACAGCACCGTCAACGAAACGTTGACAGCATTCGTTTTTATGCTTTATGTGTTTTTACGTTTTATCTCATACACCAGTTGAGCTTTTAGACATATTGTGATTTAGCCTGCTGTGCTGGGAATAAACACGATGATGGGGATGATTACGAGATTTCACTGTGCTCACGTCATTTCGCATCACTCGCACTCCCAAAAGTCGAAAACTTGCATAATTTGTCAAAAAAGATTGAAGCGACAAACCAATTTTAAGAAGATGGAACAACCAATGTTCTGCTTTTTCCAAATGATCTGGGAATCAAAAACATTCGAATCGAAGTAGGTTACGACGNAAAAAGATACACAGAAGGCCCAAAACTTAAAAACCTGTTTCTAAAATATCTTGCATTANTTGTTGTACGCGCATACGTGAGGCCATTTTTATAGAAAGTTACATTGAACATGACAGGTTAGTGCAGTTTTTTAGAATCCTGAACACAGAAAAATGTAATCACGATGATAGCCGTTCCCATTGACACATGATTTGACAGACAGCAAAGGATCAACGTCATACTTACATGCTGTGTGTCGCTCCGCAGTCGGTTGGGTACAGTCGATTCCCTGATGACAGTGCAGAAAACCGGTATTAGAAAAACTTTTCAAAACTCTGTTAATCCTTTTAATGTATGGCGCAGCGCTTGCGTCACAGATGTCGAATACTTTATGGTTTGACTTTTAAAGAATTGTGTTCATTTCACTTCGAAAATGCAAATTTTCTTTCTCGCGGAAAGGCGCTCTTAACAATATTGAAAACTTTTAAAAGACCAGTAAATTTGCAAATTCGTCTTTGTGAGTAAAAAAATTGTTAATCAAGTCAGTTTGCTCCTAGTAAAACGCAAAAAAAATTTTCCTTCAAGTCTCTAGTTTCTAACAGAAGTGACGAATTTACTGGGAAAAGTAGGACATAAGGTCTATCTCCATTTCTTAGCCTGTGAAATTCGAAATTGAGACACGAGTTGCTGGAACAAAGATGAAGAAGCTTTTTACAAACCGCCTCAATGGTGGAGAAATAACAAAAGACAGGACTGCTTTTATGTTAACGATATTTCAAACGGAAATAGTTTTCAAAGTGCATCTTGTTTCTTTTGAATTTGTTGACTGTTAAGCCCACTGCTACTTTGGTGCAATACCGTAAGGGCGGGTTACTTCAGCAATGCCTTCCATACCGTTCGTTTAAATCCGCACACTAAGCAAATGCTGTGACGTAACAGGAGGTTTCAGTCAGGGGGGAAACTTAGTTGAACGGGGTCCAATGGCCTCCGTTCGTCTATGTAATTATTAGGTCCCAAAAAAATTCCCACAGGTTACTCTACAAACACAAAAAGTTGCTAGTGATGCGATGAGCTTCGGTCATTGTCAGTAACGAGATTGCTTAATACTTCATGCGGGTAAATGATTTTGGTAGAATTTCACATTTTCATATAAAATATCCTGTCTAAACTTTATCGTCAATAATGACTTGAGATTGGGTTGAAAGCTGTGGAGGCTAGGCTGCATTCCTATGAATAGTAAAATAGTTCTTAGCACCGCAATTCTGTTAATTGCTGATCTATTGGGACGACTGGGTACGCAATAAAGAACATTGGCATTTAACCATGACTGAAAACATTCTGATGGGAAAATGTCGCTGGGAATTTAACGTCGGTATGGGTTAAATTTTACTTTTGACGAAAATGAACTAATGGCTCACTCGGAAGGACTCGNCGGGACACATGTGGCCCCGGGACGCAAACTCGAGATCCCTGCCCTAAACCATATCAAAANGGCAAATTGCCCGGAAAGAATTTAATATGAACGTTTAAATTTTCACTACATGAAACCTCCTGATTACCTGTNTTTTTGCTGTAAGCGAGGTCTTCTCCATCAGTAACAATGTAAGTCTGGAGAAGAAAANACTTTTTGAAGCGAAAAGAAAACTGACCTTATTCAACAGNATTTGCTTTGTAAAAACTTTTCTTGAACTTCACCTAAACCACTAACATAAAATCCAGTTNCCCTGTACCAGTTTTTTTTAAGGAAAATGTTAGGTGCCCGGTATGGACCTGCAGAGACCCGAAAAATTTCCGACTATCCGTTCAGATACTTCCCTTGATAATTTTCTCTGATTGTGGGGACCCAATTACCAATTCTGGAGATCTGAATCGGGTCCCTGAAGCACCTTGAAAACCCTGCCTGTACTACAAAAAAATTATAGCTACAACAAACAGAATATTGATAAGAAATATTTGCAATCCAGTTATTTTGTTTGAATAAGTGATACTCACGAAACATTTTTTGTGAGTAAATAGAATAAACCATCATTCGCACTTCCCTGATTTGCAATTGATCAAAATACCTTTTCAATCGAAAGTCAAATATATCAATTTACTATCAAATTGAAAAAAAATTACATAAAATGAACACACACACAAGCGAATGTAAGTATACTGAAAAACACACTCATATAACTTTTCGAAACGCTTGCTTTTTCCAAAATTTAACATATTTTTCATCGATGTCGTGTCTATGGTTACAGCGAAGCAAAATAATGGATACGTTTTGACAACATGGCGCTTTTCATTTTGCGCAACTCGGCGAACTTTTTTCACTATAACTCGATCCAGGTGTGCGCAAGTGTTTGCAAATATGGTCCTCCACCTTTGGCCCTCTTGCAGAGTTAGTCAGAGGGGTTGGTTCAATATCCGTGGCCGCCTTACGGATTGATGCGACTCGCGGAGCCACATTAGGTTTGCATCACCACCCGGACAAACGACCATCGTCAGGACAAAGATCAAACAGTTTCATCAACACTAAAAAAGCCTTCTGTTAAGTCTATCCCAGTTTTATGCTCCAAAGATCAAACAGTTTGGTAGTTTTTATTGCAATTTTGATTCATGTTAAACGCATGCATTTTCAAGACGAGCTTTCACTTGTCATGTTCTTTGGGAAGAAAAATGTGTTTTGCCCCAATATTTGTTTTACCTTCGGTGCATTTATCATACCGTTCATCAGCTTTTCATGCGAGATTGTTAAATTTTACGGTCCATTTTTGAGTGAATTCCTTCAACACTTTGGTTTTGTGGATCTTCGTCCTAAAATATGGGAGACACTTGGTTGAACACAAAGTAAATTTAGTTATTCAAGGTTTGTTTGCTTAATTTAAGAGATTATGCAACATAAGTATCGTTACTGAAAAAACCATAAGCTTCACGGTTTCAATCTCTTTCTTACATGACATCAGGATCACAGAGTCTGCGTGTATGAAATTTTTTTCAATTAATTTTTATGTTTTGTAGTTTAGTTAAAACAATCGTAGATGTATTAAGGTCACAATTTAAATGGATTTGATTGAAAATCTCAATAACATGTATCGAATATAAAACACTAAGTCTTCCTTCCGTTCTTACGCAAGTGTTGTCCACTATAAATGATTATTTGCAAGAAAAGGATTTTCCGGTATAAGAAAAAAATGAAAAGTGTTCAATGATTGAAAAAACTCAATATGAAACTGCAGGAAAACGAAAAACAGCTTATAATGATCGAAACATTTCTGCGTTATAAAAATGAATGCCACGTTTTTTTCTAGTGATGAAGGTCAATTTTCTATGAAAAGCATAAAAACAGATTGGCTTCTCTATGTATTCTGACCATAAAATGCGTTGGAATCAAATCGTCTGTCTGTGTTCATCGAAAACAAAAGATATGAAAAAAATGGAACTTAAACGTACCTCTTAGCAGTGAGTCATGATGTGGTCACCTGCACAGGCGCGCTCGAAAATATCTCCAATTTGTTTTCAAATATCAAGCAGACAGTGAGAAAACTTACAGCTACAGGAAAAAGAAATCTAAGGCAATACTAATGACACCACTACTGAAGGGAATTTAAAGAGGTGACTCAAACAAGCCAACTTCAAAATTGATTTTTCTCATTACCCTTATATACTCACATACAAGCCGATCTCGCTAGTAAGCCGAACCTTAAAAACCTGCCCCAAAATGAGGAATTTTACAAAATCTCGCATATAAGCCCACCCCCAAAACACCACAGTGTGTTGTTTGGGCTAATAACAAGAGAGTGTGTCTCAATTTTTATGAGTAAACACAATATGCTTAATCAGACGTGATTATGTTGCATTTTATTTGAGGTACAGTTAAAATTATGTTAAAATTGAGTTGTAGTTTGTCAGAATTAACTTTATTTAGTAATGTCTCAATTTTTATGGCTGTATGTATGATTGAATGGTAATATCGGTGATATTGCGTGATCTGAAAAGTGGCGCCATGTCAATTCGTTTGTGTAAGATCAGATCTATGCGCGTATAAGCCGACCCCCTAATTTGATAATCTTTTTTTTGAGTTCCGAAGTCGGCTTATATGCGAATATATACGGGTAGTTAAATTCTACGTCAAAAATCCAACCAGAACAGTGGTGACATGGCATTCGGGCCTTCGAGCTTAGCTCGAATCTGCGTTTACGATTTAAATAGTAGAACACGAGCTTGCTTGCTTTGTATATTTGTACCACCACCCAGTTCACTAACTCGGTTGTTAACTCGGGCTTTTTTGTTGGGCCTTGTCACTACCCATACATTTTCATTCCATGTCTGGTCTTTCGCGTTCATTTTGCAGGTGAACTGAATCAAAAATTATCGTTCGTAGTAAACGTTCTCTCGTAAGCGTTCTGCCGTTACATCTTGCTCCTAGGTACACGCCCTAAACGCCTGAAGCGGAACGTCCCGGTTGTCTTTTCGAATCACTTCAGAGGAGAAGTGAACCTTGGTTTGATCGATGGAGAAAGTTTTGGTGTCGTCTTAGCGCTAGCACGCTAGGCGTTTCGGCCAAATTAATCTCTCACTTCCATATGCATGGAAGTCACTTTTAAGTGTCGCTTGCTTGGTCTTTCCCTTCTCCTTGCTTTGGCCGACTTTGCCTACATGTCGCGGTCGCGCTAGCGTGGCTGCTGCACGCCGATGCACACATGCCTATTAGCGGCTATGCTACTTTAGGTGCCACTGGTGCCAAACCTTCGATGTTGTTAAATGTATAGTGCATTGAATTGTCCTTACCTTATCCACGCTGCAGATGGGTATTACATTCGTGATAGTAATTGCATAACTTTGTTGTAGTTACACCACAACTACAAGTGTGCGTAAGCTACCACAAAAACGGACAAGTCAGGAGTCACCGCATTGTTGGCAAATAGTTCATTTTTAACAAGATTTGCTTTGTATTAAGAATCGTTTGACCAAATTAGTTGGCTATCAACAACCTACTTGTCTGTGTCAGGATGGAATTCGTGGTTGGAACCATTTCGATTTTTTGTGAATTGTTTTCCCTTTCGTGCAGCTGTTTTCGTTCATGTTGGGCCGGCAAAATTGTCTACGGGAAAATGTTGTTTCGTTTCACACGGGTAGTGCTGTGAGAGTTGCGTGGTTAGCACAGAATATTCGATATAACAGTACAAGTGTCCGATTGCGTCTATTGGCTTTTAAGTGTCTCTAGTAAATGATAACGCTAGGTCGTATTTAACGATATTTACAAGCCGATGTTTGGTTTGGTAGGGTTAATCATAACAAATTAATCTTCAAAACAACGGAAGATCACCATGCAGGACCGACATTTATGTTTCCCTCTTACTTTTTACTTGGCCAGGCAGTTGACCCCCTTTTTTTAATTCTGGAATCGCCACTGGCGGTAGATGTGACACTATAGTAGCACCAGCTTTTTATTGTGTGGACTGCTTGCGAATTATGTGGTGAGCCCGAGGGACGCTGTTCACATGGAGTCGCCCCGAAACGAAACCATGCAAACGCATTTGATGTGCTGCTCAGCAACAGCATTTTTATATACAATGCGATTTTACTTTGGTAGTGGCTTTCAAGCACTTTCTTTTGCTTTCAAAAATAAAAATAATACCAAAACTTAACATAATTTGCAAAAACTTGTTTTTTAAACTACAATGGTCTGTCCAGTGTCTGCAAAAACGTAAGTTTGTTTCCAGTCATAACTTTGATGTGCAAGAAACAAGATCATAATCTGTTGTCATCTTTCGGCTCACCTGTTTTTTTACATTTTGGAACCATGTCTTCAACACAAGTTCCAGCCTGTTATGATGATATCGCTTGCTGGTCTTCACAGTGAAAACCACGTTGTTCAGACGAGTAATATGGCTGGTATTATTCACAATAAGGCTTCGGGTGAATTTGCGTGAAAAGTGGATGAACGATGGTTTCAAGCTCACCAGCCCGTAACCACAGAACAACGCACAGATGACATGACAGCAAATCATGAAGCTGGCAGCAGCAGTAAGTAGCATACACAGCTTCCAGTTTTTATTGGACAACATAATTATATTGCGCAACGGATCAAAACTGTTGTGAATAAATCAGTTCATGTTTGTTTTTTCTGTTTAGCAACAGTGAAGTTGGACAAAATCTGTACCTTAAATCAAGGTTCCTGTAAGACAAAGAAGGACGAAATTAAACCCTACCGTCCTACTTTCATAAAGCGACACAGAAATAGTTTTCTAAGAACCGGGGGCGGATCGTCGGAGGATACCTGACATAAAACCTACGAAAGTAAATTTATTCACCATGATTTTGTACAATTTAGAAAGCAACACATCAAAACCAATTCCGCATAAGTGTTTGGTCATCCCTTTCGTCCATTGTTTTGTAACAGCAGTGTTGTGAAGTATACTTCATCTCTCTTACAGTAGCGAAGCCGTTATGAGACTTGACTAAATAAGTGTGTTGTTTTTGTGCGACAAAACAACGGTTCGCACAATCAATAGGTCACACAGCATTGCGTAAAGTATAGGCTAATGCAGAAACTATAGCATAATTCAAAGCAAACCTCTACACAAGCAACGAACATTTACTGGTTCATTTGTCACAAACGATTGGTGAAAGACCATGAGGCCATCTAGTCCATAGGTTCTCAAAGTGCTCCGTACGGAGCCCCAGGTCTCCGCTAGAGAAACCTCGGGGCTCCGGGAGCTATTCGTTTACGTATTAAAATACTGACTTGGCTAATTTTGCAACTGTCCAATGAAGCAATAACGGCATTAATAAAATTTCTTGTGGGGCTTCGTAAATTATGGTCAATCTCTTCATGGGCTCCATAACACCAAAAGTTTGAGAACCCCTGATCTAGAGTGTTGAATGCGAGTACATATATTCATAGGCGTACGGGAAATCATTTTATTGGGGGGGCGGACAAAATTTGCCCTGAAAATAGCAATTTTCCCTGAAAATAACAATTTGCCCTAAAAATAAACAAGTTGCTCTGACATTAACTTTTTTGTTTAATCGGAATGAGGCCTGAAACCTTATGCAAATCTCTTCTATACAGTTGAGTTTGTTTATAACCGCCTCCTATGTAACGTCAATTCGCCCATAACGTTACAGTTTGTTTGGTCTCGATGGCATCTTTACATGCATTTCAATTCGCTTATAATGTCAATTCAGCAATAACGTTCTTTATGCAATCATCTAGAGGTGCCGTTATAGGCAAATTCTGTAGTTACCGTGCTTGTTCACTCAAAGGGGTGAAGTTCTTTGGGTGTTGTGTTCTTCCAGACAATAAATTTTACGGTAATTGCCTTCACTGATGCAAAAATGTACGCGACTACGATGACGCAACGCAATGTTTTAAAAGCGACTGTTCCGGATCGTACGGTCTGACTCCATAAACCTGCCGGTGTTATCGCTGCTGTGCGCTTGAGCGCACTCAAACGATCCAAGCAATCTGCACGTCCGTGCTGTCCGCTTCCAAAACTCATTCCAAAAAATCCATCATCTTAACATCCTGCACCTCTACCCAGCGAAAGCGAACAAAGAAAGAGTTACCGAATTCTTATATCAAGCTGTTGAACTATTGACATCCGATTGTTCGATTTTTACAGAAAACGAGGGCTTGGTCCAGATCCAAATCACTATAACCAATCACAACGTTGGTCCTGATTACAAACTACACTAGCCCAAATTACACGGATCGTCCCCAAGTGAATATACACCGTATTGAAAATTTTTGCACAGTTCACGATTTATGAGCAACTTGCGCTTGCCCTGAAAATTTTCACTGTAGTGGATATACTTTTCATACTCAGGATTTTTAACAACTAGCGCTTACCCTAAAAAAAGAGTTTCCCTTTCCCCTGAAATTTTTCACTGTATTGAATGTACTTTTTACATTCAGGAGTTTTGAACAACTTGCGCTTGGCCTGAAAATTTTCACTGTATGGAATATACTTTTTAGATTCAGGATTTTTGAGCAACTTG
>JGI24021J15306_10002500_pt1 | contig 19975 bp, 10 predicted proteins | sample Ectturendosymbi1_FD_15306 | JGI IMG/M metagenome (IMG submission 15306)
TGAATAATAATTAAGACATCAATTTTTGACGAAGTTTAATCTGACTGATTATATACCGGCCATTGACTCTATGCGTACCACAGTTTGTTGGAGCCCCGTTGGATCTTGAGGCCCTAGGCTTAAGCCTACATAGCCTATAGGCAAATCCGACCCTGAGTCTTCACGTGCTCGCTACATTCATTGAGTAAGTTGTTTCAATTCGTAAACATATTACTTTATTCTGAACTCCCTTGATATCCGAACAAAAACAGTCACAATGAAACTAATGAAAAATGCAGCGGTGAACAATATTCCCTCTCAGGTGCGCAACTGCGCAGCACCACCAAAAGTCATTGTCAATTTTTGGCAGAAATAGAACGCTTTCTGAGCATGTTGCTCAGCTAAGATTCGGCAAAAAAAACTGGAAAAGTGTATACTGTATTTATTCGAGTGTAAACCGCGGCTTACAGTCAAGGACAATCGAGGGCAACTTACATTTTTTCTTGAGCTTATCGAAAGGTCTAGGTCATGGGCTCAAAGACACGGGCCGCATGTGGCTCGTGAGGGCATTTTGTGCGGGTCGCAATGCTTTTTGGGAATTTTCAAACAATTAAAATTTACTTTATTTAGGTTATTTACCGGTATTTACAAGTGCTCGGCTAGGGAGTGAACAAGTTCCTTTGAAACGAACGTAGAGACGGCTAGAAATGGTTTGCCTTGAACTCATATGATACCTTTCTCAGGAAATAAGATGTAAAAGCTGTTTCTAGTAAAGTTCAGGTACCGCCATTGTTGTGTCAGCGTCATATAACACCAACCTACTAGAAATTCTGACCGGAACGCCGTACCGGCAATAATTGTTTTACCGGAACGGCGTTCCGGCTTACTTTCACCTCTGACGTGGACATCTTGGCAGCTAACGCAGCGACTGACGAATGGTGGGCGAACTGCAACTCGCCGACATATTTTTTGTGGCTCTTCTGAATGAATAACAACGAACTGTCACGATTTTCGGGGACTTTAAAAGCAAACAAAAACTTAATACTGACAATTACTGTACATCATTTAATGTACTACAAAGTGGCTTTGCAGCCTGCTGGTGTTTTTTGTTTTCTGCAAATGAATCATCCATTGAACAAGTTTGCCCACCCCTGTTTTATCCTATGTGTAAAGAAGCATATCTGCCAACAAAGCGCATTTTTTGCAACCAATGCTCCGTCGAAAGGTGCGCAAATGCGCTGTACCATCAGAACATTTACTAGTGAAATTTCATCTCGCTCACTTGCAACATTCTAAAACATTGGAAAAGCACGAAAACAAGGAGAAGCTATCTGATTCAAATGTGTAGTTCAGCTATGTCCAACCCGCAGCCCAGTTGAGGGTTTTTTGCGGCCCACTTTAGGTTTTCGCAGTAGTATAAGTATCCTAGACACTGATAACCTGTCCTTGTTTTCATAATCTTCAATTTGAAATATTTGATGCAGGTGTTCCGCAGTGCCACTTGATCATGTCTGTTACCATTGCAGTTAGGATTCGAACACTTTCAGTATATTAGTTTAAGCTAAATTTGGTTTGCTAAGACTAAAGTAAGCCATTCAATGTGCGGCCCTCAATAATATGTCATTCAATGTGCAGCCCTGGTCAAGATAGTGACATACTTTTTGGCTCAGTAAACCATTTAGGTTGGACATAGCTGGTGTAGTTTGTTCGTATTTTCATAGGACTTTACACTTATTCTGAAATTCACAAAAGTTTGTACTTCATTTGAAACTCTGCTAACTCAGTCTTAAAATATCCATGCTCACTAAAACAAACATTTTCTCAGTGTAAAGTTTTCTTACAAGGAAAACACTGTATGCAACTGTTGCCGGAACATTGGACATTTTCCTTTTGTATACGTCCATTCGCCAACAACCTGAAAAAGATAAGCAAAATGTCGACTTTGCCCTCATGGAAAAATTTCTGCGGACTCCCATGCTTAGTAATGCTAGTCACATGCGATCTGTGCAAATCTGGGTAAGGCAGACGCAAAATCTACCAGAAACGAGTAGAGACGTAAGCTAATGGGTTTTACATGGCTTGGGCCTTGCATTCACTAGATTCAGATGCTTGACCGACTTTCAGAAAACCAATGTGTTTGTTTCTTCACAATATCAAATAATATTTAAGTGAAATACTGCCATCTGCCCGACCAATAATAATTAATAACGCCTACAAACGAACTTTCTTCGATAAAAAAGATTAAGTGGCAGGCACATGTCGCACATATGGCTAAACATATGAACATGGTGGGGTCCCTGGGCCCGGCCCCTTGGCCTCCCCTAAATCCGGCGCTGGTCCTAACAAAAATATTTTGAATGGGCACATTTTGGGGTTAAATCCGAAAATGTTAACAAACAACATGGGACAGATCTCATAGGTTTAATGTATTTGTAGGAAGCCAGTAACTGGCATTGCGTCAGTCAAAAAAAGTTGTCTAATGTACCACCAGTCACTTACCGGTCATGCGGCAGAAATAACAACGAGCTACCCATGTCGTTTGGCTCGGAATTTCAGCCTCATTAAGGCAATGCTGTCAGTGTTGCGTAATGTTTGCTGTCAGTGTTATGCAATGTTTGACGGAGATTGTGACGAGAAAGGCAAGGATCTAATGAAAATTGAGCCCTGCCTCAGTGGCAAAAGTATCAATTGAACGTCGAGCTAAATTCTTGTGTCAATCAGGTCGAGAAGCGCTCAGTTCGAGACGCGAACATCTCGTTAATTTCTCGGAACTAGCGACGCTGCTGCTCGCCGCACTCAACGCATAGCAATATCGACTAACGCTCAGCTCAACTTGTTCGCTTCTCCACGGCAGAGACAGTGGTGATGGTGACGGCTGAGAGAACAGGAAAGCGGGCGAATGTGTTTAGTCGCTTGTTAGTCCGACGTTTTTTTAATTAGCGTGCCTTTCCTTGTCTCTCTTGCAGTTGTTGTTCCCGGTGTGGAAATCACTTAATCGAACTGATATACAAGTGTAGCGCCATTAAATTGATTGGAAGATGAGAATTGTTCAAATAAAAGGAAAGGGAAAAATATCTTATGTGGGAGGTGTACGGCAACGTGGGAAATATCACAACATCTTGACTCAGGGATAAGCTTGCCGGACTGGACATTTTCGTGCGATGATTTAGAATCCGGAAGTTTTGAAGACTGGGGCCTTAACGTTCTTTGGAAATTTTTAGCTATTTGCACTTTTTGTTTAAAGGCAAATCATTTCTAACCTTCTCTACGTCGTTTAAAACGAACTTGTTCACTCGCTGACGGAGCACTTATAAACACTTGTGAATAAACTAAATAACTTACATGTTGACTATTTCAATTTTCCCTAAATGCATCGCGGCCGCACAAAATGGCCTCGCGGGCCACATGCGGCCCATGGGCCACTAGTTTGTGACCCCTGGCTTTATCCTTCCGGTTTGTACCTATAGAGGCGCTTTATACAGTCCTACATCTACTGCGTGTTCAGAAACGCTTTCAAAACTTGTGTTTTACTGTTGCCCTACCGTACAATATTGAAATTTGTGATAAGCCTAATTTCAAACCAATTACTTAAGCGTTTGACACCGTTCAAAATGTGGATCTCTAAACTTAGACTTTCCAGCCTTAACTCTGGACCTGTCGCTAATCTGGAACTGACAACCCTACTGCGCAAGTCTGATGTAGACGATTTCACGAGTACTTCTCAACGTACGGCAATACTTTGCTACCACAGGGCGACTCAGGTTTAACGAATCTGTGTGTAATCACTGCATTTCGAAATTAAACAGCAATGCACAGTACATTTATTTAAACGCGTCCAAGAATAATATGATTGGCACTCAGCGAAAACGTTGCAATCTGATAAACAAGTTTGAATGAATTCTAAGCCGTTCGCGCCTTTATTGGGTAATTGCACTTGCAATAGACGGATGACTTTTTTATTGATTTTACCTTTTCTTTTCGATGAAAAAATAACGAAAAAGCACGTACTTTGCAGTCAAGTGATAAATCAGGGAAAGGTAGCTGGTCGTATGATTTTTTTTCAAAAATCGAAGTGGGATCTGCAATAAAACGGTTGCGAAACACTGAATACCCTTGAGGTTCATCTACAGGTTTTATCATGTGACCGCGAGAGCTGTCAATTAATTTTGAAGTTTTAAGCGGTTTCGCCCTTGTGTTTAAATCTGATGATAGGACTGACGATGCGTAGTGTTATGATAGGACTGACGATGCGTAGTGTTACGTGAAATCGATTTCCAATTAAAAATTTGTGATTGATTCCTTGCTTCGTTCACTTGTGGAGTGAAGTTACTTGAATACAGGAGATATGTGGTTTGAGAAGGTATGCCTAATGAACCATGACGCATCATCAGCTGAAAAGGGATTTTTATGGTCAGTCGCGCGTGAACTTGCTTTCACATTTGGCTCAAACCGGCTGCGATGCTGCTGTTGACTTGGCTTAGAGGCGAGAGACTTTGATTTGGCAAAGTTCGGCTGCTTGGACGAAACCAGTAGTGGAAGGTACGATGTAAATTGTGGTTTCGTTTTAATTAAAAGAAGAAACATGGTTTAAGACAGGGTGAAAGCAATGATTGCTGTTAATCGGCTTTTCGGTTCTTACTTGAAAGATTACACCAAGAATAGGTCATCGGTTTATTGTTGATTCGGAACAAACTTTGGAAGATCTATATGGACCATTTCTTAATACAGAGTTGAGGATTTTTGATACATTGTAATAAAAGCAATTCCAAGCAAACTCAGTAGTTGAGAACAATGCCAACCACTTCCTGAAACACGCTTTCAACATTTAATTCCCAAGTGATTGCAACTGGAACGGTTTTAAAGTTAAAATTAATTCCGTAAAAATGCAGCCTGAAAATAATGAAACTCAACGCACCTTACCACAGGGATTTCTGGTGATCGCACCCAACCACATGCGCACTATTGAAAATATTCAGGGATGAAGTGCAAGTAAACAAAGCTTGTCGAGATGCTGAGCTCGCAGTGGCGACCAATCAGAAGTTGTCCATAATTAGACGATAAGAAGTTTGCAGCACAGTTGTGCAGAAGGCAGCGAACAATTCGTGACAAGCGCCTGAGGGACATCTCGCTGTTGAACTTTCCAGCAAAGTTGTGTTCCAGCAGAGTTGTGTTCNAAGAGGGGTGTACCGAGGCTAGATGGTGCCTGGGGCAAGAAACAAGTTTGGCCACCACATATTCTACGAACCTTAGGTCTTTTGGGAGCAAATGTACTGTATTCTACTTGCGACATTGTTGGTGCTTTTTGGCGCCCCCAGTGACCGGCGCCCGGAGCATTGCTCCCCCCTTGACTCCTCGTACGCTCCTGAGTTTACAGCACAGTGGATTGCAGAAATCTGCGGAGACAATTCAGGACAAGCACCTGAGTGTACTATAGGAATGGAGGCATTTAGGAGTGTGATTGTTAAAGTGGAATTTTTGGGTAGATATTAGGAGCAAATAAAAAACGTTTGGAATTTTTCGCTGATATCTTGTCGTGAATAAAAACGGTTAGTGGTAAGTGCCTTGAGGCCAGGTCGTGCATGACTTGTAAGCGATTTCTTTGAACCGTGCTTGATTTGCTCATTTTTACCAAACTTTCTGTTTGAATCATCAGAATTTCCAAGATTTTTCGAAAAAGCCAAACCTTGTTTAGTTCTAAAAGAATTTTTAAACGTTCACATGACAGTAAAACTTGAAATGACAGTGTTCGTAGATTCTGGTAACAAGCACGATCGTTTTGAAGTAATAACAGGAAACACATAGGCAGAAATTATGATTGAAGTTTGTATGGAACACTTACTTTGGGAAAACCTACACCCGAGGTGAGGAGCTTGAACTTGGTTTGAATAACATTTTATCAAAAACAAAATGAACCACACTGGTTTGCTGCTTGTCGTGAGAGCTCAAGATGCTCAAACGCAACCTCAGACCGTAAATCAGCACAAATTCGCTTGTTTTTTGTATACTGTCTGGTCTTCACGCGTTTTGTTGTGCGGAATAAAAACGTATGTTGTTGCTTGTAACGTCTGAAATTCACTGATCGTTAAATTTCTGCCAACATTAAACTTCTTAATTTACAGTAGCAAAAACATTAATTTCGATTGTCTGTAGCTTCACAGTACCGTTTGCTGTAGTCCGCCAAACCTTTGTTAATTGCAGTTAAGACGTTTGTGTTCTTGTGCCAAGATCAATCTATGATTACAAAATCTTATAATTATTTTATTGTATTTCTTGTCGGCATCGTCGATTGGTTCGTTGATTGGGAATGATAGAGGCAGGAAGCTCTGAAATATCCCCCCGAAATAGCAAACATTAACCATGAGATTTGTTCTTTCTGCAAAGCAATCAAATTCGTATCAAACAAAAATCTTCTTCCTGTTTTCCAAAACACACGGAAATGTATTTTATGACAAGAGCAGGTACAAAGGATGCTCTGCTTCAATTTGATCAAAATCTCGTGTAATCAGGCTCGCACAGAAAAAAAATATTCACATGACAGACTTGATACAGGACTTGATGCAATCTTGTTTACAGCAAATACCTGCACAAACTCAACGACCATTTGATGTGCAATTCAATTTAGTAAAAATATCCAGTAGCAAAATCCATTTTCACCAGACACTTGGGCAATAGGTTGACAGTCAAAGCCAGAACTTCGGGAATGCAAAGATAGTAAGCAGAGTTTCATCAGAAGCAAGTTGTTTTCAAATCAGTGCTTTTGTACTTTTAGTAAATGCAATTTCCTTTGGAGTAACACTGTCAAAATGTACAGAAAAGAGCTCTTGGTTTCGCTTGAGGGTGCTCTTTGACGAAACAGAAAATGCTTTTTGAAAAACGCTCTTAGTTTCGGAAGAACTATTGCAAAGTCTGCAGGAGTAGAACGCACACAGCTTACTGTACGTTGGGCAGCTCTCAACAAGTTAAGTCCAGGCACTTATTGCGAACAACATAGCCACAAAAATCCAGACAGTGTTTGCTGTTAATTGAAAAAATGCATCAAGGAAAAACTGCTAAACCCTGTGACGAAGTTTCATCAACTCTATCCAAGAGACTTTTCCAACCTAATCGGGGATGTCAACCCTGCCTTGCCAAGCATTTCTGCTTCGACTAATCGAGCTATAGACAGAAATGCAGTGATAACAAAAAGGTGTGGGAACGCACCCAAAAAACTAGCCATTTTAAAACAGCATCAAACTCATTTTAAAGCAAAACTTCAAAAAGGTGTGTGAACGCTGTTCCCACGCGTTCCCTCCCCACTACACCCCTGGCTATATGCCGATTAGAGCCTTGTGGGCAGTCGTACAACGACAAAAGAACTCATTGGAGTTCATGAATGTCGATTTTCAGCTAGTCTGCGTATCTTCCGTACGTGACGTTCCGACTTTGGTGTAATTAGCACATGATACTTCTGCCAGTGGGTCGTAAACAAATTTTGTGTGGTTATCAGGCAACAAAGGTGAGAAATCCGTAAGTGCATTGCAATCCGAGGCTAATGCTTTCAATCGGTCATTAGCTTTCCGAGAAAGCGGATGCTGTTGATCAGTGTCGGCGGTGTTTGTGCAATTGATATTTCCCGGTTTCCACTGAAAAAACTGAGCAGAGTGATAAACGTTTGTGGATAACTGAGTTTGGGCATTCCTGTAACGAATAGAAAAACTACGAAACGATTGTCGAAAGTTATAAATAATGCGGTTTCTCTATACACTACTGGCTTAAGGCCGTTTTAGCGAATGATAAAAGCATCTAACTCCGGTCGGTTTTGCAAAATTATTGCGAAACATAATAATGTTTCTTGAAAGAAAAATGGCTATCGTCTACATTTCTCGTTGAATCCAAAGAAACTGTATAATGTCTATCAAATGAACGCAAAACTTAAAGGAATGAGACACAAGACAGCAATGAAAGCAGGAAAAAGAGCAATTACAGTATAAAAACAGGGAATACTAAGTAACCAGTGAGAGTCACAACAAAAAAATGATTTAAACTCTCAAACAATTTCATTCTGTTTGCTTATGATGCACACAATGTCAGAAATACCAGAAAAGTCAAAAAGCATGACGCCCACACTTTTTCTATGCACGAAAATTGTGGAGGTCAAATGAGGGCCGTCGCGAGAACCTAGCTCTTTACTTTATTTTGCACAGCATACTGCATGCAGGAGTCAGCTCACGCAGATAGGAAATAAATACGTTTTTTCCTGTAGTTTCCGTGATCTTTGATTTGACAAATAAAAGTGAAAGTTGTAACACGGAAATATTGCACTCTCACAGTGCTGAAATAGGTGTTTTGCTGTAATTCAAATGATCATTTGTTCTTCTTGCAATGTTCGTCCAACCTTTCAATTTCGAGCAGGGTTCTTTTACGATTTAAAAGAGAACCGTTTTCAACTCGCTGAAGCTCACTGGTACCATAGAGAAATATTGTTCTTTGAATGATTTACAGAGTCCTGTGAAAGGGACGAGCAGGTGTTTTTAGATTTAACAGTCTAATTTTTGTAATTTCCATTCAAGGTTATTTCATTCATGAAAAGATGAGTTGAGGTGTTTTGTGATGTGTTGCCAGCACGGAAGCCCATGTAAACGCGTTTGTACAAGTCGAGTTAACACAAGGTATCTTCAATGTGTTTTTTAGTTTGAAAGACAAATATATTCGGAATGTGAACCAGATTGCATTTGTATCCGTAGGCGAATCAGTGCAGGCGAGAGTGTTACCGCGAAACCTCGGTCGCAATGGGAATCCAAATCTCGACTCCAAAAAGTATGTGCGTCCGGTTTGTGTCAATCAAAGAGCTGGGTGATTGGGTGAAGTATGCGCTTCCTCTTTGATGCGTGAAAAATGCTGCGATCACAGTTTCTTCGCGTGGCTGCGCTCACAACGACAATTGCTTTGAAGCAGTTGCTAGAGACATTCGCACTGATGTTTGTCAGCTGTTTTTTTGCCCGACGTGCTTGTGCAGCTACGCGCCTGCTCTTTTCAAAGCAACCCGGGGAAGACGCAGTGAAAAAATAAATTGATAAAATTTATGGTTTAACTAAATTGGAACTTAAAAAGATTAAAGCGTGAAACAGTTCAGGTATAAGGTAAAATTAATAAAGTCTAAAAGAAAATTCATAAAATTTTAAGTTGAAAACAAAAACCAAATAATTATAGTTGCCGGTTAGACCTGACAGATAAAACATTGTCCGCCTGTTCAAGTCGTCTACATATCTCAAACCCGCGAACTCCCATTAGATCTTACATCGTATAATAAGACTGAAGATGTGTTCCACGAAGGAAATGTCCACATTTTCTAGCGTTTCTCTTGAAACAAAAACACTCAGTAATTTAACTTTGCCCGTTGAAGATTTACTCGAGAACGGAATCAATCCACAAAATGATTTCCGTTTGAAAAGCAACTGGCAATCTAAGCTGTTTCCATGGGTATCCGCAGGTGGGGGCAAAACGGTTTTTTCCCCTGGAAATTGGGATTAAGAAGCAAATATTTTTNGAAAACGTGATATCAGCAGTTAAATTCTGATCAGTTGGGATAATTCTTACAATGACAGTTTGTTTGCCGATATGACACTCGCACTGCCCAGGAGACAGGTTCACTGTTTAGGTAACATGCAGTGATGAGCTTGTAGTTCACTAAATCCGCTTCTTTGCCTGCAGAGGCAGGTTGCGAAACTCGGGAGCGAATTGTTTTACTGTTGGCCTTTGTTGCGTAACAATAACATGGCAACAAATCTTCGAAGATGCATATCAAGTCACGGCAGTAGGCGTTTTGCCGCACAGGGTTGCCAGGCAGGCCCGTAGCCACAGGGGGGCATTCGGGGGCAGTGCCCCCCTAAATTTCTTTTGTGACCCCCCAAATTTTGTTGCGCCCAGAAAAATTTGTTTCAAACATATAGTAAAAGCAAAAATCGTGCCCCCCTAAAAATGTATTGTGCCCCACCAAATCTTGAAACCTGGCTACGGGCCTGTTGCCAGGTTGGCCCTTTTGTGGCCAAATTTCATAAATTTGGTCCTAAATAACACTTTCTGGCCCAAAAATTTTTGTTTGGCCCTTTGGCTCTTTTTTGGCCCTTTTCCAGGATGGACTGGCCTTTGCAAGAATTAGATCTGACCACCCTGATTCCTGTCTGAGAAGCCATATTTTTTCACTTTTTTGACTAATTTGATCGTAGATTTTCACCAAATTCATATAGTTTGAAGGTTTTTGATAACAAAAATTTGTTAGAAATCTTGGAGTTTCCGAGTTAATATTAAAGTAAGTTCATCAGAATGCCTGTTGCTTGCTGCAGTTGTAGACGAGGTAGCAGTGAGAACTGTTACGCTACCTAGTAACGTACTGTTATTCAGGCAGTGCACGTCTTTGTTGGTTTTGTTCAGATTGTTGTTAATCGCTTTAGCACTAATAGAGGATGGTAAGTTTACCTCAATTTATGGCTACGCATGGAAATTAAGTTGTTCTCTTACGATCTTTCATCACGCATTTGTTTTGCTGTTGCGCTACAATTGTGATAAATTACCAAGCATGGGTTTATATGACTTTGTAACTGCTGATAAATTTGGAAAAAGTGGTTGGCCATTTTTTGGCCCCTTGTCTTAGAATTTAGCTCTTTTCGGCTCTTTTCTGGTCTAGATTTATTTGGCCCCTTGGCAAAAAGTAGATCTGGCAACCCTGTTACCGCATGCAACTATTGAACGCAGACATCTTGGCAAGTAATGCAGCGAGACAGTAACTGCTCATAGCGGTAAGCCACGTAGGTTTATACCAATAGTGGGCGAACTGCGGGCTGCCGACAAAGTTTTGTGTGGCTTTTCTATAGATGAATAGCAATATATGTGGCTGATAGCGAGTTGTTTCCTCATATTTAACGTTTGTTTCATCTATCAATGTGTTTACACAAGCCCGTGAAGTTAGTCACCAGGGAGCAGGGATGTAGTACGAACAAAAAAGGTGTGGAAAAAAAAAACGCATCAAAAATAGCCAATTTAAAATAGCTTCCAACTCATTTTAAAGCAAAATGTGAAAAAGGTGTGGAAACGCCGTTCCCACGCGTTCCCGCCCCACTACACCCCTGCCGGGGAGTCTGCGCGATTTGATAACAAAGACAGTGAACCTAAATCGCATGTTAAGCTACTTAGCTTCACAGAAAAATTAAAATTTTTCAAAGACAAATTGCCAAAAGCATTCAGTCATTTTCCCAATGTTAGAATGAGAATGAATGCTTTTCGCGAAGAGAAAATTGCAGGCCACCACTTGGAAGAATACAAAAATAAATTGTATGAATGCTGGGAGTTCCAAGCCAGATATGACCATTTCCAAGAGTTAAAGCCATGCTTTGCATTCCTTGTAAATCCATTCAATGTTAATGTGTAGGTAGTGGCTGTCCAGTTCGCTAACCGTTTGTTACAAACTTGTCTACTGTAGAAATGAAACTGAATAAAATGGAGGAAAATCTGGCTCTAAAAAAACTTTAGTCAATGCCACTCAACGCTTAATTTCTGGCCACAGGTTCCAGAAAGAATTTCCAGAATTTAAAAGGCCAGTGTACAACACATTTCTGTGTATAAAATAACATATTGCTGTGAATTTTTTTTCTCAGTAATGAAGTTCGTAAAATCAAACCATCGTGCAACCCTGAAAAATGAATACTTGGGAGAATTAATTCCTACAGCTTTAACAGTATACTGTCCAGATTTTCGGGGACTGGAAGATCAAACAAAAACTTGACATTGAAAATCAGTGTACATCATTTAATGTAGAACTTGCATTCTTTACCGTATTTGTATTGGCACTACAAACTGATTTTGCGGGTCGCCGGTGTTTTCGATTTTGTGCAAATGACTGTTCCACTGAACAAGTTTGACTACCCCTGGTTTATACTATGTGTGAAGAAATTGCTGCTAACAAAGCGCATTTTTTGTAACCATGCTTCCTCTAAGGTGCACAAACAGGCCCGTAACCAGCTTAGGACACCAGGGGGAGCGAAGGGTTTTCTGAGAGGGTCCCAATTTTTTTAAAACTATGTCCAATAGTTTTAAACAGTGTCCAACACATTTTTCCAGGAGGTGAGAAAAATTCTGTAGGGTTACGGGCCTGTGCGCAAAATATGCAGTACCACCAGACCATTTGCGCAGTGCAATCTCATCTCGCGCCCTTCCAACTTTCCAAAACATTGGAAAAGCACGAAAACAAGAAGCTATTTGAATTAAATGTGTACTTTGTTCGTATTTTCATAAGATTTTACACTTATTCTAAAATTTACAAAGTTTGTAATTCATTTAGAACTCTGCTAACTCAGTCTTAAAATATCCATGCTCACTAGAACAAACATTTCTTCAGTGCAAGTTTTTTTACAAAGGAAACACTGTATGCAACTGTTGCCGTAACATTGGAGAATTTCTCTTTTCTGTATGTCCATTTGCGCTGCATCGCCAACAACCTGAAAAAATTAGCAAAACATCGACTTTACTCCCCTGGAAAAATCTCTGCGGACGCCCATGGCTGTTTCGTAAAAATTGAAGCAACATTTTTTTGATGAAAGAAGTGCGTACAACGTCGTCGAAACGTAGTTTGTTTACACCAAGACACAAATCAATTTCTTAAAAGTTAAGTGATGCAAAATGGAAGAGTGCTGCAACACAGAACGGTGTTCTTTTTGCTTTTTTTGTTGTTTTGTTTTTTGAAAAAAAATTTGCTAACGATGTATGTAAATCATGTGCAGGAAATGTAACATATAACGAAGTTTTTAAAAGATCAGAAGTGATTGAGGCAAACACCAGCGCTCAACGTTTTCACTAAACCTGAGTTGTTCCTCACTCAAGTTAACGAACAACGAAGATGTTTTAGTTGTGCAACGGTTTGAAACAAAGCAGTTCAATGCAAAACAGGGTTTTGGTCACTAAAACCGCTGCCAACAAGTCTACTTGAAGTTTAAGCGGATAAAAGTATATATAAATTATTCAAACATGTTTAATAACAGTGGAGCGGCGCTGAAACGAAACTAAAAGTGATCCTAAAATAAAACAAAAGTTTCTGCTTTGACTCAAGCAATATATTTTTTAAATAGATGCAGTAAATATCATTTTTGAATAGTTCGGGTGAAGGTCTTCAAGAAACTACACAAAATTTTAACAGATGTCAGAGTTAACAACGTGCAAATGCTTTTTTGAACCCTTCATCTCGTGGCCATCTGAAATTCAAGGTTGATAGAACAAGAAGTAAACATCAAATTTGGAAGTTTAAATGCTTTGTACGGAGTCTTTTTTGGGATTATAAAAATTGGCTTGGAAGTGGAAGCCCATCTCACTCAGCCACGACGAGCACTCGTCGCTCTGGGATTAAAGCCTGTCAGAACTAGTCTATGGAAAACCTTTACAATGAGAGATGTTTAGATGCAAAATTCAAACGTTGTAAAAGTAATTTTAGTTATTGTCAGATTTAGTTTTGACTTTGATAAGGATTCTTTCAAAGACGACTTCCACCTATTTGCATGCTAGTTTTCATCTCTCCTCATCGCAGTTTAGGTCAATCTCGAGCCAAAGTCTGTTCTATTTTACTCAAAATGCGTCGAAAGCAGACAGGCACTTTCAGGTTTTCGTGGAATCGACACCGCACGGTGAAACGGGAATAACCTGCAGTAACCGTCACCTTCTTAGAGATCACGCAGCCAGTCCACCGCGCCGCTGCTGGTTGGCTTGACATTGATTTTCTGTCCGCCCGCTCCATCGTACAAATGGAAAAAAAGACACACGTGCGGGGCTGAGAGCCATATAATGTAAAGGCGGGCTCTGGTCGGGATTAAACCTAGGCCTCCTAGAGAGAGAGGTTCAAGAGGCTTAAAGTGCGAAGAGTTGAATTCCATTAAGGTGGGGATACTTCTCACAAACAAAATAGTCTTCAGATCAGCAGCAATAGAGTTGGTCGAAATAAATAAGTGAATCACTGCATTGGTTTTAGGCATTTTTAAAACTTGAATCCCATGATGTATTGTTTATGGTATCGTTTACGCTTTATGGGCAGAAAACCTCTACATTAGCAACCTCAACTTAACGAAAAAACAAATTTATGGCTTCTGCGACATCGCGTGTGTTAAGGAAGGAGGTATTTTAAGGTGGTTTAACACACTCGGTTTTTCGTTGTTGAAGTTGAGGTTGCTATAGGAGATGTTTTCTACCGGTTAATGTCTTATCACAACTCAATCTGATGCGTTTCTGCCAGAACAAAGCGATTAATTTGTCGATATTCTGAAAGAGATGTTAGCAGGTGCAGCAGGATTTAGAAAATGGGCTCACTGTTTTTTTAAATTGAGAATAACTACTCTAGACCAGCGCTTTTCAAACTTTATTTTGTTACGGCACACTATAATAAATACTGGATTTGGCCCCGGAGCACCTACTTTATAAAAACCTACTCTTCACAAACTTTGTAACGGAAGTGATGTAACATACAGAAGGTTTTGTCAAAACATAAAACTTTCGCGGCACACCGCAGCCTCTTCAGCAGCGCAAGTCTGGGAAACACTGCTCTAGATTGTGAAGTAAAAATTTGCTTATGACTGTTTCTGTGACTGCGCGTTTGGCCTCAAGGAGTTTCAGGCAAAGTGAGATATGTCACAACGCTGTGTTTTCATCATAGGCCATGCGGTAGTCAGGATAGCTGAAAAGGGGAGCGAAACAATACTGCACAGGGGGGCTACAGAAAGCGCAAACATTCGGAAAACAACAAAGTTTACAGAAAACGCAAACAGTCCGAAGGCAATGGCTGTTCATTGAAGAGGCAAGTGGCGAGCAGCAACACTGGTTACTTCACCGAGGATGGCTAAAATCAGATCAAATTTGGTCACAGACCAATATGCTAACAGCGTTCCCTCTGACTGCAGCCAAGGGGACAAGCGATGGTGGAACCACTGTCGCTCACTGGAATCACCTGACATATCAACAAGTTTCTTTGCAAGGCAGCTCAAAAAAGGGGCAGTGGACTTGTCATACACGCCAGTGGTTTCGATTGCAACTGTTTAAATAGAATAATTGTCAAGGAGGTCATTGTATTTTCGGCGTTTGTACGTTTCGACCGTCTGCGGCATTATTTCCATACCACGCAAGGTATTAGGTTTTGTACAAACAACCAAGGTTTCTTCTGTAACGCGATAGCTTCATCACATTATAACTGTCAACACGCCGCTCGTGGTGGCTTTTATTCACTTTTAAGAATATTTTCTCTTTCGCTCAAAAGACGAGACGACCTTCACTAGAAAGGCAGCGGCCATCATTTGATTTATGTTTGTAAATTCACACCTTTCCTCTTGCAGGTTAAAACACTAGTGACCTTGGTCAATTTCTGGAGAATGGCAAGTCTCACAAAGTTATTTATTGTTCTTGTGGTGGTCGCATTAACTACGCAGCTTGGAACGAACGTCTCAGGTAAGTAAATTAATTTTTTATTTGATTCGTCAGAAATGGAGCATTGTTGGCTCGTAATATGCACTTGGTTCGTCATGAAATACTGTTCAGTCTTGAATGCGTTATTTTGTTTAGTGAAGCATTCCACTCGCTTGTTCGAGAATGTAAGCTGCCACAAGAGTGTGGTTACACTGCGATGAACTCCAGGCCGGTAGAAAGTTTTAAGGTTTGAGAGGGGGCAAAATACATTTTTGTGGACAAGATATTTGTTTTTGTTGTATGTTTAAAACAATTTTTCTGGGGGGCACTGCCCCCCCCCGTGGTTTTGGGTGTTATCAACTTTCTGCTGTACTTACGGTGCATGCGACAGAGGAAGGATATCTTTCAGAATGCATTGTTTCAGCGCAAGTTTACAGAGGAGGGTCCGATTCGTGGCTGAAACGTGAAACGGACACTTTAAATTTTGTACTGAAAGAAAACTCTGTTGAGACTTTAGGTCTTCAATTTGATGCTAAAATCTCTTCACAAAGGCAAACGAAAATTGCATCTGCTTTTAGACATTCGTCTTTGCTTCGTTGTCATTAAAACAGTAGGAAAAGTATGTTTTTCGGTAGATTGTTTTTATTCAACTATGTCGAAAAACAGATTAACAACAAAAGTCTAAGGAAAGATCAGCATTCATTTGAACAGTTGATTTTGATTACAAAAGCTGATTTCGTGTTTCATCATCCTGCGCGATCACCTTTTTCTGACCGTAACTTAGGCTTTGACACTTCGCTTTGGTGGAAAATTTTTTGTTGCCTTACTCGGCTATAGACGTACATTTCTGCGCATGCACATGCCATTGCCGTAAGCTTTCAAAAAGTTTTTTATTAACAGTATTTTCAAACATCTATCGCGTAACGTTTACGCACAGGGTATTGTCAGGACTGAAATTCAAATCACAGCAGCTGACATTGCTTTTTCATCTCAGTACTTCATGTGGACAACCAAATGTCGAGTCAAAGTTCCGGGACTAGCTTAAATATGCAAAGTCAAAGTTTGTCGTTTAGCGGTTTTTGTGGATTGTCTCCCAGAAATCTGTCGGTTACTTGATCAAATGTAGCGTGCGTGGGCCACTTTAAACAGCGCGAACTTTTCAATGTCATTGTAATATCATCCTATTTCCTCTCAAGACCAGATAAACATGGGAAATGGGAAAATAGGGTAGGGGTCAGATTTTCAAGACCTTAAAAATATATTAATCATCATGCCACTTGCACATGTTTTGCAAGCATGGGCTTCAAAATACATCAAGTTAAAACCTGGATTCCATGTTTGCAATACGGACTGTTTTGCTTCAAATCAGTTCCCATTTTATTTTCTACTCTAAACATAAACGGTACAATGCAAGCTTTTGATATTTATGGTGTGAATTTACAAAACGCATTTTGTCCGCGATCACGGTAGTTGTTTAGGGAATTCCGAGACATAAGCTCCCAAGCTTACTGCAGTTTTGCGAATTCGGTGTTGTCCAGCACAAAGTACAAAAACACATTTTTTCTCAGAACAAACATGTCTCGCAGTGCATTGTCGACGACCCAGCGACACGTGGAGCCTTTCCCACAAAAGCGTATTTCGTTTTGAATGCAAAACTGTGAAAGAGCAAATAGCAATGTTTGTCGCACAACCGAAGAACCCGTAAACGTTTCATATCGCACTCTTTTCAGATTGAGAATCAGATTTAGAAATCATTTTTAAAACATGTCTACACCAGACGCGGAAACGGGGGTAACCAGACACGAAGCTTGGAGGAGGAGAAAGTTCGTTCAAAAGCAATAATAACACCGCGGTCTGTAATACGACCTAACAATACATAATTTTTTGAATTGTGGAAATTAACCAACTTCTCTGAAACTGAACGCAAGTCAAAAATGTCCAGTTCCTCTGTGCATCATTATTCAGCGCAAGGAGGCTTTGCTCGATCACGTATTGCGGCATTTTTGGCGAAAACTTTGCTTTTTGCGAATTTGTACATCAATTCGTCTAGATTGATCGCAGTTTCAAATTAAATTCTGTACCTCATGACAAGTTCCGTTTGTTTATATGATGTTACTCACTGGAGAGCAAGTGAAAGATAGATAAATAAATAAGTAAATGGATGAATAGAGGAATTTCACTGAGCCACACATTTATTCCACGAGCTCGATCCAGCAAATTCGCTGAGTGCGCTAATTGTAATATTGGTCGTGCGTTTTTCTCGCTATTCTTGCAGAAAGATAAACGTACAAGCGATATAGTTTATCAACATCGTTTTTACACGGCGTATCTGCATGACTGCCATATGTGCAGTTGTTCTTTTTGAAATCTCCGACGCTTTGTTCGATAAATGTCCAAAGTGTTCCTCAAAGCCTTTAGGAACCCGCTGTTCCAGCACTGAGCAATTGCAAAGAATGCCGCACCAAAGCCGATGTTTTACATGAAAAGAAGCAGTTGAGAAGACAGCCTCCAAACAGGCCCCTGACAAACGCTTTTATTTGACTTAGTATGGATAACTCTGTTTCAACTTGCTCTGGTGGTCGTTTAAATGGTTTCGGGGTGATAAGTGCCAAAGTTGACGTCTACTTTTTGACTCCAAATATTTAGGATTGTGCTCGGGCGAATGATTATATCAATCTTCCAAGGGATATCTTTGGCCTGTAATTTTGGGAGGGTTGCACCAAAAAATTGCAGTATTTTTTTTGAAGCGCAGTCGTTTCATACCTCAGCTTCGATAGGGGGCTGAAGGCAAATTTTAAGAAGTTCGAGGTTAAATGTCAGGTTTCCAGAGGGCAAATCTATTTTATTTAAATTTACATTGAAATAAAACTAAATCCAATTTATTAACTGAACAAAAAGAACCATCGAGGTTGAAGTGCATTTGATGGCGAACATACAGAATAGTATGCATTTTATCACCAAAAATTCTTAGAAGAGCCATATTACCTCAAGCGGTACTTCTAAATTTGATCGTAAAAAGATCCAAAAATGGTGCATGCACCTGGTAAATGAGAGAATTACTGTTTCTGTTATTCATCAATCAAACCACCTTAGATATGCTCGTCACACATGTCCTTCAAACATGCTCGTTGCACGGTAAAATAAACTTCACATTTGCAGTTACGCAGTCGCAAGCAATTTACCGATTTTTTCGTAACTTCAGTGTAAAGCCAAAATCGTGGACGTAACAGGTTTATTTATTGCAATTGTCCCTATTGTTCAATGGAGTTCCTATTCTGGAGTCAACGAGACCTGTTGTACCATATCCTGAAACAGGCATCGCACATGGTCTCCAGTTTTTAGCAAAACTTCCATTGATAAATGCCGTAGAAAAATTTTAGAAAACAATTAGTTTTACACCTAAGTGGTCATTTCTTTTTTTTCTGAAGTAAGGTTGCATTTTTAAATACCACTGGCACATGCTTCACGGACGATTTCGGCAATACAACGCTGACACTAATCAATCCTTTTAAAAAATCGACTGGATCTAAAACTAGTAACAGATTCGGAATACGCACTTGCCACGTTTTTTGTAAACCATGATTTGATTTACTGCACATCAAATTGATAAAAATAATTGTAATACTAATTCAAGCAGACTACACCAGCAGTAACATTTCTGAGGGAAAGGAAGCTCAAGAAGAGGAAAATAATGTAAAATCTACTCGGATAGTAATATTTTTCCATCTTCTTTACAGAAACCCTATTGTTTGTCTGTGGAACAGTGGTTTTATTTTTATTTATTTATTTATGATCATTTTTTTGCGAAAACAAATCATCGGCATTACTTTGAGCTTGGCTTGTATGCTTGTCAAAAATTTTCTTTGAATTGACGGCTCAGCAAATTTCAATGCAAATTGGGCGGGCGCCCGCTCATGCAATGGCCTGCTGGCTCTGAACCCTGATCGGATCCCGAAATCATTTGCATGTCAGTGCAGGACGCGAAAGTTCACCCAAAGCACGCTCGTCTGGCAACAGCGAATATATAATAAGGCATCACAATTTATTTTCTGAGCCGTGCGGAAGCAAAGACCGAACAAGATCTCGTTGTGACGTTAATGGCCAATTTAGTCAGTGGGTGAACTTAGCGTGCCGACGTGAGGCATGCTTTGTGAGAAATAGCGGACCTTTGAGCCTTATGTAATGGTAATACGCGGTGAGTGAATCCAGACGGGGGGTGATTCAGCGTTTGCCGCTAGAGCTACAGGCAACATCCTGCGCGCGTTTTAATAATGCATCGGCTAAGTCAACGGCCTTTTGAAACGTCTAACTGCCTGTGAAAATAAATGGAATCAGGCCACGCGTTCACATAAAGGTCAGATTCAACCAGAAACGATCTAGTGCAGTGCATGTCGCATCCTGATCACTCAGAGACAACTGCTAATGCATCCAGTAGTTGCCGTTAAAAGTACTGCGATTCACTGGGCAACAAATTTTTGGTCTTGTTTTTTCTATTTTTATTTTTTGGTGTTTCTTGATGTTTTTTGGTGCGCTGAGTCCGAAAATGACGTTAGTTTTTTCGTAGTGTCAGCCGTTTTTCTGTAATTTG
>JGI24021J15306_10002502_pt1 | contig 19971 bp, 8 predicted proteins | sample Ectturendosymbi1_FD_15306 | JGI IMG/M metagenome (IMG submission 15306)
GGATTGTAGCCTAGTTTCCAGTAAAAACTTCAGCGAAATACTACCACCTAACAGTTGGCACCCAGGGCCAGGCAAAGTGGGCCAAAGTGGCCTAAAAGTCCTCCACTTATGACGTCGCTCAAAAAAAAACCGCACCCCCCAAGCAAAAAATGTTTTTTCGAGTGCAATCTACAAGACTGGCTGATCCGTTTGAGCCGCTGAACAGCTCTCTAGCGCAAATGGGCGGAGGAGCTAGGATGTTGGTAAGGCAACTGAAAACTACTGTTTTTTTTGCGAAAATCGCCGAAACGAGGCGGCTCTGAAAGTGTTAAACTGGTCCATAGTGCAAAAAAGGTTGATGACTCCTGTCCTAAATCACTTGATAAATGGATCACATCACCTTCAACACTTTTGGTAGCAGTGTCATTTTTCAGAGCTGAAAATATGTTATTGCCAAGGATTTTAGCAGAAATTCATATTTTTTATACTTTGTCAATAAATTAAATTAAGATGTATTCAAGGTTCAGTGAAGGATATAATTATGTTATCATTAATTATCACAAAATTTGGTAAGCTGGCATTGTGACATAATCAGTGGTCTTAATGATGTTTAGGGGCCTGTGAAAAATTAAATGCCAAATTACACATTTGTTTCTTTTCACACCTTCCCTGCCGGGACAGTTCGCGAGAAACACATTTTTTGTGTCACTTAGGAACTCCATAACTCATCAGGCAGTTGAGCTAGAGAGAAGTTCAAACCATTAACACGTTCACTGCCAGTGTATGATATATTCATATTTTGAGCTCCTGCATTAACCGCTATTTTTGCACCACTTTGCAACTCCGGAACTTGTCAGTTGATTGTGCTAGAGAGCTATTCAAACCCTCAAAAGATGCGACAAGCTTCTAGTTTGCAATGAAAAAAAGTTTAGGTTTTGGGTTTTTGTGGATGACATAAGTGGTGTAGGTTTTTGACCATTCTGGCTCGGGTTACCTGGCCCTGGGCCCCAACCGCTAGATGGAATTTCAAGTTTTTATTGGAAACTAGGTTAGAATCGCATCTATTGTCTTGCAGTATGTATAGAGTATATCTATTTTGAGAAATATCCAAAATTGTGAAAGTGATGTAAAGGTAGATGACCACTACATGTCTTTCAGTCCACATAGTGCATATTGAGAATGGCGTTGTGTAAGATTTTGCTTTACCGTAAGTGGTACCTGAAATTCTGTAGTAGGACTAGAAGGATTTTCTTCTATGGATTAGAAGAAACATTGTTGATTGCCAGCTTGACTGATTCCACCATGTGGCTCAATGATAAATCCTTCCATAATTTGTTGAATAAAAGTGCTCACTGCTCACATCTTGAATTAGACCCTGCAGTTTATTAAATGTGATTTAAAGCATAGTTATCTCTATTGCTATTAAGCTCTGCTCTACAACAGAGTGTTCATATTTCTTTAGGTACTGCATCTTAGTGAGAGATCATTTTGTCAAAACAGAAATGAAATTCTGTAAAATTGAAAGTAGCTGGTAGCTGAAGAAATTGTTGACTGGAACTAGGACTATGTGGCATAAAGACCTTAAATCAGCCTGTTTTGTCATAAATGTATGACCGTGTTTTACTGAGTTTTTGACAGACTGCACAATTTGATAGCTTTTTTTACAGTGACACCTGATGAAACTAGTTGAGAAGACAGGGTTGTCAAACGATCTTTCACAGCAACATGTGAGTATTGTATCTGAAAACTTTATTTTTTGTTAAGTTTGTGAATAGTTAGGGCATACTTTCCTACTAACTTGGTATGATTAGGGCCAGCATTTCTTAGAAAAGAACACTTGTAAACTATGGGCCAGCTTCTGGTGTAGTTGTTGAAGTGGCCACATCATCAGAAATATTTTGAGGTTGATCTGGACCATATGGCTTAACTGTCTGACATGTAAATACCATGGCATTTGTGTTGCTGAAACATTCTTTGCAAGCCAAGAGTTATTTTTGTTTTGAAATGTACAGTAGTTCAGCAACTCAGGGTGACATTGTGATCACATTAGTGAATGTATTGGTGTTGTGTGGCAGCCTACCAACTTGCTTTACCTGTCGGCAGAGAAAAGTATATATTACTGATATTGACTGATCTCTCCCACACCATTCAGTTCCAATTTCATTTTTCCTGTTTTTCCATGGTAGCTGCATTATCACAGAAAAACTTTGTCCTCATTGTAAATGTTTTAGTCAATTTCAATTTTGCAACAATTTTGAGGTAGTTTACTTTTCTAGCTTATTGTGGTATATTGAAATATCTTTGAAATAAATTTCAGTAGTGTGAGGTAACTTTGGTTGAAATACATGTGAACTGCTATGTATTGCTCATGTATAAGAAATAACTATTTGAAAGTTTGGAAAACAAAATTTTGGAATCNTTTTGCTTTCATGTTAAAAACGGTTGGTTTTCAAAACGTCCAATGATATTTTTATTTATATCACTGGTTGTTGCATTGTTGTTTCTCAATGACTTCACAAAACTTTCAAGTTGCTTTTTTATCAAGGATGATTTAAGTTGGGTTTGATTTGGTACATACCACAGGACAACTCTTTTATGGAAGGTATGCCAAGGCTGCATTAGGCTTATTGTCTTGTCCAATTTTATGGTTTTAGGAGAGCTGCTAACACTTCCATCTTCAACTTAAAGAATAGAGTCCTGGTTTTTACAGTCAATTGATAGGTGTGCTACTTTCACCCCATACAGTAATGTGTTCGTTCTACAAGTGGTGTGTTTTGTGACTGTTACAGCTTCAATTAAATTACAATGGAGTTAGGCGAACATAGTTTTCTTTGCTGATTTGGTTTCGTTTTATTTTACGTTGTTTCTATGTTTGTGTGTGTGTAGTGCAGCAATGTAGTGCAGCAATCAACTGCTGTTACTGCATCACGCATGTCATGTGCTTCATTTACATGGCAATCTGGTGCTACTCCCTTTTGTTTGCCACACGCGTGTTGTGTTTGTTGTGTACTTAAGGCAGATGTTCTTAATTCGTACAATAAAAGAAACTGGACCGTACAATGCAGCCCTTCTTTCCACATGAACGTTTTATTTGAGAAAGTTTTTCAGACTACAAGCCTTTCGTGAGACTTGGGTTGCTGGCTGTGTCCATCTGACTGCAGCTGTAGTTCCACACACAAGTAACTCTTTTTGGTATTACGAATTGGATTGTAATTGTTAGTACTTCTTCAGTGTCATTTAAACGCACCTAGTTATTTTTTCAGCTTCACAATTATCTGGTTTGAAGTGAATGTAGTGTCCGCAAAGCAAGACTGTGGTTTCGTTTGTTTCTCAAGCTTTTCGGTCGTAATTTTTGACGATGCTAATTTCAGCTCTGATTGTCTGATGCTGCTAACGGTTGTTAATGCTGTTGCTGTTATATCAGTGTTTTGGCGCTGCCCATCACAACGTCAGTATCTTGCAGTGTCTTATTCCAACACCTGGCGTTCATCGCAACGGGTTGTTGTTCATTTCGCACGTTCTTGCCGAAGTTTACCCGCACGTAATTTATCATAGCACTCCGTTTGATTGGGGACACAGTGTATCAACAGTGTTCATGAACATAGTACAAATCATTTCCACGTAGTCATTAAATAGGTAATCATGTCGTGACTTTTTACGCAGCATGTAACGTGTTGTAGCGAATGTGCTGTATCCCTTAACATTGATGCGACATATTAATGCGCAACTGTAAGTCCCGCTCCACTGCAGGCGGCGATTGGCGCACGGTAGGAAGTCGTCATCGCGTTTTAATCGCAACGGTTGCGACTACTAGTGGGGTTTCGTTTCCAAAGCGGAAAGCACAGTGATTGAGAGATTGTTAGCGTAACTTGGGATTGCAGACCACTAGCAAGTGGGCGTGTGGATGACCATTCGCAGCTTGTGGCGCTGTTTGCTGTATATGCATGCTTGAAGAGAACCGTCGCAGATGAGCTCGGATACCGTCTGTTGGTGACGTCAGCAGCAGCGCAGTAGTCCACAAATGAGCGCGCGTTGCCACGAGCTGCTGCCCAGTTCAGTGCGAGCGTAGGAGCAAAGAAGAAACCTTATGGAGGATCCCAAGCGCCGCCGTAAACTCTCCTTTTGTTCTGCGGCGGCGCCTGGCAACGGCAGGATCGCTGTGGTTGTCCTCGCCTACTTCAAACACGACGCGCGACATACTTTCACGTGACCCTCCTTGTCTTTTTACGCCTCGCTTGGCCACGTGCTCTTGTTTAGCGCCATCTATTGGTGGAAAATTTTTTCTTAAACAACAGTTTCCACATGTTCAGACAACTGGTTGATTCGCACCAAAGTTTTGGTAACAGTTAAGATTCAGGGGCCAGTGATCTACACCACGCGTGGCACACTTCGCACGCCGAGAAATTTCCAATGGCACGCTGAAGCTCCAAGTTTTACATATCAATTATGTTATGATTCACACAAAAGGTATAATGAGTTTGATTGGCATAAAAATACGTTATGTTGTTGGCACACTGAATGATACGAAACCTTAAGTCGGCACACAGTTTGCAAAAGGTTGCCGACCCGTGGACTTTAGAATACCAGGCAACCACTGAAGTAAAAAATCAGCGCTGCATTTTCTATGATAGTGTTGGTAAAATGGTGTTTTAAACTGGGAGACACCGTTCTTACTAAGTGTAAACCGATAGCGTGAGCGCGTTTTCGTCACCACGTAAATGAGAAAAAGTTTGCTTGCCGTTGACTTTGAAGGCAATCGGATTTGCTGTTGAATCCGATGGCGCTGAAACCACTCACATTTGTCCGATTTGTAGGAAGCAAAACTGATTGGGATGACAAACGTCTCCAAGTACCCAAGACACCTCGTGACTTCGCTGGACCGGCAGTAGCTTTGTTTCCCTCGTTTCTTCAACCTTTTTCTCATCAACTTATCGTCAGTGGAAGGTTTCCACTTTGCATTAGTGTGAAGTACAGCATAATAGTTAGTAAACATGAACCAACAAAAATGGTTCACTTGTATTGTTGTGTTAGGGCAGGGGTTCCCAACCTTTTTCATGCCATGTACCCCTTCAGCATTCCGACAGATGAATATGTACCCCTAAAATTTCTTTTGACAAAATATTTGGTCATGATTATTCACGGATATATTTAAAAATGAGCAGATAATGATCTTTGAAAATAATATTCGTTGATATAGGTATAAATATTTGGAAATAAATAACATATAAATACACTTTTTTCTTCTATTGCGAACCTTAATGTACCCCTTCAGATAGGGAAATGTACCCCAGGTTGGGAACCCCTGTGTTAGGGTATGTTCTTGGGTCAGCGGCTAATGATCGTCTTCAACGACACATTGTCGTAATCCGATTAGTTGAAAAGTGGTAGCTGTTTAACGTGTCGCACGAACTACCAGTCAGGCTGTCCGGAAAGAACCCGCCTTATCACTTTTTATTGCCTGGGTGTTACGTTGTAACTTATATGGTGCTTGCTGCTATGGTTAGACGAGAACTTGTCATTGGCCCAGAGTTTTTTAAGGAAAATGTCGGTACCCGGTATGGACCTGTAGGGACCCGAAAAATTTCCGACTAAATTACATATAATTAGAGATGTTTTGTAATATTCTAGGGACCCGATTTTCAATTCTAAGGACCCGAATCGGGTCCCTAGAATACCTTAAAAAACCTGCGTTGGCTCGCCAATTTCTTGAAGTGTATGAAGTTGTTATTGCTGCGTATCATGTTTATTTCCACAAAATGCAACTCGAAATTTAAGAAGGTTTCTAAAAGCATTTACGTAGGTTCTGGGCGCAGTGGCGTAGCCAGCCCAAAATTGGGAGGGCAAATGTTTCATTTTAGTGGCCCCTTTGGCCCCCCTGGCTATGCCTATGTTCTGGCGGCTGTCGTGGGGCACTGTTCCGTTCAAATACGTTATATCAACAGGGGCTTTGGAATGCATTACAAAGCTTAACCTAGTTATTTCGCTAATACTCTTCATTAAATTCTTCCATAAGCCTGCTGAGGTCACTAACAATCAGAAGAGGGTTGGTGTGACTGTCTGCAGCGAGAGAACACGCATCAAGAACAAGAGTAAGGCATACTTAATTAGTCGGCGGTACTGGATAAAATTATTTTCTGAGTGCTGGTTTGGCGCTAATTTTATGAAACATTTATCTTCACATTCGTCGAAATATTTAGTTTTGAGTTTTCCCCAAAAGTACCTTCAAATCACTGCAAAATGGGTGGTTCCTCCGTCAAATCAAGGTACATATGAAAGTGTTTTAACAATCTCGTTGTTAGCAGTTCTGTCAAACGTGTTCCACACTTCGCGGTGTGATGTGCATTCCGGCGGGAAACAATTCATTCATGGTCTGACCCACATATTGCTCACTACAAAAGGATGCGGGTTGCCACGTATATGCCATAGTGGGTGATTCAGCTTCTGCTTAAGCTCATCTGTTTCACATTGTGTGTTCAAAACTTTAAGTGTACTTAAAGTTCACAGGCATATTCGATTGCGACCAAAATTGCCATGCAAGCCACAGCGACCAGTGGTTCAGATGGACAAGCCTTCCTTGCAGCTATATTTCCATGCGTTAAAGTTTTATAACTTACAATTTCTGCATCAGTTATTACTGGTGTTTTATAAGTAATTGTAATAATGGGCCTAAGTTCTTTTTCTTTCTGGGGAAGTTCAACAGTGAAGGGAATGATGTTGCCTAGACTGTTTTATCAATGTCATTTACTCAGCGTCGGTGATATCAGGCTTTCCACTCGATGCTGATAATGATCTTGATCATGTGGGTGAAGCCCTCAGAGTGAAGACATTTACCGTAGTCGTGCGATCATCGCGTTTGTTCAGCCTCCACAATCTGATAGGTTCCCCACAACAATAGATTAGAATGTCGAGCACGGATGATGAAACTAGCCGTTGATGATTCCCCTTTGTTCATCTGCTTCTTTTACGAAGCCTCGAAGCCTTTAATAGTGAATCCATATTTCTCATTAAGCATAAACAGTGATGCACATTTTAAAACTCGACCGAACCATTGGTCTCGATTGCGCTGGTCTGCCAGAACGTCAGTTCCGCTCGGAATCTTGCCGATATGATACATCGGTATAACGATGGATCGGTCGAACACTAAACTAAACCCTTGACATCTGCTGCCACAGTGAGTAACCTGAGACTCACGCTTATCCCGGATCACACAAAAATTTTAGTTTGCCATGTCAATAAATCTTAAACGTATTGTCTGCTGTCTCGGCAGTACTCCAGTGGTTGGAAGCCACAATAAAGCACGCTGATAGGTTTTAACAGAAATTTTAAAAAACGTTTTATTCGGCACGTGGTGACGCCTTCGGCTGACCATGAAGCAATTTCACTGGTATATTTTCTATTCCTAAGAGAGTCATTGCAACACTCTATTTTGCGAGTTTAAGGATGTGCGTAAGCGACATCGTTACACCAGACGTGCTAAGCACTTGCCCCAGAAACCACCCGGAAAAACTCTGTTATCAACCTTTATAATATAATAATAGTGTAGAGCTAAGTCTTATCAAGTACTGTACATGTACATTCATTTTATGCAAATCAACTATTTCGGCACATTTGTACCTAATTAATTCAAGACGGGAAAAATATCTGCTTGCCCAAAGAAAAATTCCGGAATGTGGTGGAATTTTCGTCAAAGCGCGTAAGGTTGCGTCTTTCCAATTGTCAGGGTCATTCTAATACAACCCAATGCAACGGTGGAGTGAAAAAGTATGGTGATACAGTACTATTCTGACAAACGGTTTTGTTGATTCGCACCAAAGTTTTGGTAACAGTTAAGATTCAGGGGCCAGTGATCTACATGCGAGTTGTCAGACAAGCGGACTTCCTCAAATTATGTTCGAGTTTTTTGCACAAGCCCCTCCGGCTTGCTATACTTCCCACAAGTTGCGTAACGTTGAAAATTCGTTTGCTGTCGCACTGAAATGCATATGCAGTTGTTGGTATTGCGAATGTTTTAAGCAAGGTTCACATGCCCTTTATCATTCACAAATGTTTATGTCGTTAATCTCCCATCCACTCCACGTAACTCACGATACGTTGCGTCTGTTTTCGAATACTGTTTTTTCCATCGATCCTTTCTCGCCCTTTGCGTAAAACTAACAAAGTGAGCTGCATGTCAAAACAGCTAACATTCCTCAACAATCTCAAAGACATTTGCTCGTTGTGAAAGTAACACTTTAACACCACCTCAGTGCAGAGGCGAATTTTCATTTTCGGGGACCTAGGCTATTTTGAATTGGTGGCCCTTCTGGAAGGTTTGCGACGATTGATGTCATACAAATTAGCACTGCTCGTGCTCGTTACATTCACTGAACAAGTTGTTCCAATTCATAAACGTATTACTTTTTTCTGAATTCCTTCGATATCAGGAACAAAACCAGTCATAGTGAAACTAGCACAAAAGGCAGCGGTGAAGTTATCTGACTACAATTACGTATTTATGGAGTACCGCACTGGCCTCGTGTAAATCTGAAGAAATTGATTAAGGCGTTTTGTTCCGCATATTTTACGTAACAATAACCAATTCTCAACTCCAGAAAAAGAGAATGCTCATCGTCATTCACTTCAATCCTTTGCGCTCATTCTTCTACATACAGCGATATTTTGTTAACGGCACACAGGCCCATAACCAGGGGGGCGAAACCCCTATACAAAATTTTTCGATCCCCTCGGAAAAATGTGTTGGCCACAATTTAAAACTATTGGACAAAGTTTGACACATTTGGGCCCCTCTCAGAAAACTCTTCGCTCCCCATGGCGTCCCAAGCTGGTTGCGGCTTGGCGGCACAGTAAAAAGTGCGTTGAAGCAAAAGAAAAATACAAATATAATTACCTACAGAAATGCTGGAAATTGCCCTTACTCCTAAAATTTTGGGGCCCCCCGAGATCGGAGGCCCTAGGCTTAAGCCTTTTAACCTAATGGTAAATCCGCGCCTGCCTCAGTGACTGCATTGCGTTTAGAAGCCAATCATCGTGCTTATTTGTCCGAAGCGATACCGTTTATACAACACGTATTTTTTTAATCATAACTAAGTAATGAGAAAGAGAGAAACATTGTCTTTCGCTGATTGCGCCATTAGCTCAACTGCTCTAAGCGTTGACTCTGAGTTTGTGTTGATCTGAACGAGCTTGATCTGCTGGAGATAACCTTGAAGGATTTTGAGCTTTCGATTAAAATCTCTATCCCTTATGTTCCTTCATCAGCAAATCTGTCTCCCATCATGACAACAATTAAAAGACGTAGGTTTTCTGTAAACCAGCCGACTGGGCTCTGCTTTCATTTTTTTGCGATGATTCACACTTGCATATATCTGTATTCAAGTAACTACTCGCCACATGTGAGACAAGCAAGGAATCTATCTGCGAATTTTTAATAGGAAATCAATTTCAATCGATTTTACATGAAATCAATTTCCTATTAAAAATTTGCAGATAGATTCCTTACTTGTTTCACATGTGGAGAGTAGTTAAAACTCGTGCGTTTTCCTCTGCCATGCATTGTATTGTATAACGTCTTCACTTCTACACGCAACGCAGTATAGACTCAAGTATTAAAATCCTGCACGGGACGGGTTGAGCCGCGCGGGCTGCGGGTACCCGCATTTATGGGGCCGGTGCGGGTGCGGGGCGGGCACGGGATAAGAAATCCTTTGTGCGGGTAGCTGAATGTTGACCCAGTGCATATAAAAATGACATGAGCAAAAATTCAATGTTACAGGGAGCTTGCAGTTCAAGGGTGTAGCAACATTCTCAATTAGTGGCGAGACCACAGATTGGAGTTTCTAGCTCTCAGTGATCTTGCAAGAAATACGTTCTGAATGGTGGCAACATAGCGCTGCTAATGAATGAGCGTTTCGTGTGGCTGGTCATGTCGTGAATAGCAGAAGAGCAAATTTGAGGAGTTTGTCAGTGAACGACATACTTACTCTTTTTCAACAGTGCTTTTAAAGCTAGGAACGAAGCGCTCAAGGTTGACAAAAGGTTTCATATTTTTACTTAACAATGTTTTGTAAGAGCTGTTGTTGACTTCGAAATGAACCACTGCATATATTGTCCCTAGACACGAAACACGTTGCATAAGTTAAGTTGTTGGTGGTTTTCAGACAAGCAGTGACAGGTGCAGGACCCACAGGTATGAGGCGGAAATAGTGCGGGAGGGGAGGGCGCGAGTTGGTAGGGTGCGCGGGGAGGGTACGGGTTAAAAGTAGATTGGGCGGACTTGTCCCACTCGCGTGTCCAAGCAGACCGATTAATTATGCATGGGGGAGTGTGAGGCTGCGAAGGACCAGGGGTCACTTGGGCTGCAGACCTCCCGAGAAAAAGCTTGTTTTCGGTAAAGGGAGCAGTTAACGGATGCATTGTTTGCCATACTGCACTAATTAAGTTGTTAATTACGTTATTCCCCTGTCTTGTTCAAATAAAAAACCCTACACAAAGGGACGCATTCTTATATAGTGGATACATCAGTGCTTCAATGTTTTGTGCATTCTTGTTGCATGATTTCAACCAAAATTATATTATGCCGTGTTGTAAACTCGAGTTTTGCTTGCAAATCGTGTATGTTTGCGATTATTGTGTACAACGTACAACGTGCAAGGTGAAAAAGTAATGGAGCGGGGATCACCAACCTTGTTGAAACTGAGAGGTAATTTTTGGTACAGATTAACGCGAAGGGCTACCAGTTTGATACGCACACTTCCGAAATAAAATTTTACTCAATTTGTCTTCAATTATGTTTATCATTAATAAAGCTTAAATATATTCATCAATGTGAAGACACTGATCATGTTTATGCTATTGTCAGAACAGGCCCGCGGGCGAACCACGTGGTCCGTGCGGGCGACCTGGTGCCCACGGGCACCATGTTGGTGACCCCTGTAATAGAGCATAGCCAGCAGCGGTAGCATTGTATCCATGTACTTCTTGGGTAGTTACATCAGCGTAACAACGTTGGCAGGCGAATGGCGAAAAGCACGCCCAAAAAACTGATAGCTGCCATAACGTTACGATCAACACACCGAAAATTTTTAAGCTTAGCTGAGCATGTATAGACCACTGATGTAGATTTTCATACATCACGTTTTGATTTGGTACACAAGTCCTTTAGTGATCGGCAGGTCATCATGTGACCTCTGGCTTTCTGAACGTGGAGTTGCCCTTACATACATTCTTTAATCTGTGTTAAAAATACAGTACATTGCATTTGTGTAGTGCTGGTGCATAGTCCTCTCTGCGTGGAGGAAAAATGGCAGACAGCCTCGTACAGTTCCATACGTGCTCTACATGTATCAGCAAAACGTTTGTTTACAACCAAATTGACGGAATATTATTTGTATGACGTTGAAATACAACGTTAATCACGTTTCCTAATAGGTGCCTGACTCGGAGCTACAAGCAGCCTGCTCAACAGCAGGGGCTTGGGTGCTTTGTCGGAACGTTCTTGACTTCGTGTGATTTTAGGCTGGGTTTTACTTAACAAAATTGCTGTGCCGTAAACTAGAAGCTGCAGTTTTGCTGAGAACGCAGAAATTAATGAAAACCTCCTGTGTAAGATATGTTGACATTTACTTTATAGGTGCAATGTTGTACGTTACTTTTGGTTTTATTCCCGCTTCTGGTCATGTTTACTTTTGCCCAATGCGTGTGATCATACATTTTTGCAAATGACCGGTGCAAATGTTTGTAGAAAAGTCTAATATAGTAGAACTGTTGCATTCGTATTTCTTTTCTACCTTGTCGTTACCAGCTCGATTCAGTAGTTTTAGCTACGTTTTTTTTTTATGCAGACATACAATTTCTTGCACATTGCTTTCACGCATAGCTAGACTTGAAAGGTTATTTGCTAAAACAGAAAACAAATGCAATAGCATCCTCGGAGATTAGCATCGCCAGATGCATAAATGCGTTACCTTGGTGCCAATTCCAGGTAGTTGCGCGTTGGTAGGTGAGTAGCTGATGATCGCATGTGACGAATTCGCTCCTAATCACAGATCGCTCTGTGAAATGCTTGCGGCAGCGGCGGCATGGTCATTAGTCCACGTGGTTTAGTTTTTCAAACCTGGGTAAATCCGCAGCTGTTGCTTTCAGCGTTACTTCAGGCGAGTTTTGGCGAATTTCTCGTTCCAAAGTTGCAGAATCTCCCCGGTTGGTTGTCGACTGATGCCGTACCGCTTCTGTCAGTACTTTCTTACGTCACGCTAGAAAGCTCGTTTCGTAACGGGTTACGCCAGCGAAGGTCGTGCCACATTTCAGTTCAGAGGCTGGTTACGCAACCGTCACGACGACCGAAGGCCCGTCACAAGAATGGAGAGATGTGTAGTGGGTAAAAAAAGTACTTGACGTACGGGCGGTCGTTTCGTGTTTGTCTAAGCGGGGCGTTGCTTAGAGGCAGGTTGTGGTACAAGCAGCAGTGTAGTTGGTTCACAGCAGGCAAAAAGCATGAAATCAAAACTAGCGAAAAGTTAAGTTGCAAAGTGTACAGTTTGCTGGATTGTGAAGGGTGCTTCGGAGAAGTGTTGGTTGTTAGGTTTTAATCATTTTTGACCGATTAGTAGCGAGTATCTTTATTTTACCTTGTAGCATTCTTGACTTATCATGTATTTAAGCGACGAAACTTGAATATTTTTCAAAAATTATTGCTACTCCTTAACGGCTGGATATATTTTTTCCGTAGCAACCACTTTAAGAGTTTTTAGCACGCACGAACAAACGCTTTAGCCATTTTATCGTTGCTGATTAAAAGGTCATGTAGTGCTTAAGAAGTGTATCTGGCGTTAAATGACCTTAGTAGGTTTTAGTTGTTTTTTTTGGCGTAATTTTCGCAGTGCGGTGATTTGGACATAACATCTAAAAAAACTGCGGCATGTTGCGGTAAAGTTACTGCATTCTGAATCATTTTGCCGTCAAAGCCACACATTCTCAATCGAGCGTATGTAAGCGATGTTGACCACACGCGTTAAAGCAGCATAGTGAGAAAACTCATGTTCAATCCATTGGTGTAGCAAGATGTCAGTCGTTGCCCTTCAGCGTGACGTCTAAACTAGGTTCTCCGGCCAGTAAGTACTTCAGAACATAGTTTCGGGAAGCTGTTCTGACGGTTTACAAATTACACAGGGGCGAACGGAATACGAAACCTGATATGCTTTTCAATCGAACGATGTACGTCCTGAGCTCACAGTGAATTCATCTTCAGTGTTCACGCGTAGCCGATTGTTATAGTTACTGTCTGAACAATTACAGCAAGTGTCATGTAGTCGAAGCTAACGTATTGATAGCCTCGCAATTCGGCCATCATCACTGAAGCTACTTAGACTTTCGAAGAACGGATTAGGCGTAGGTTTAAGCGTGAACTTCAGTAAAAAACATTTTGGGCACAAGGTTCATGGCAGTGTCATTGCCGCAAACAGTAGTACTTCGAGATCTTATCAATTTAATTATTGGCTGGAATGACTTTGTCACAAGTTCTACAGGAAAGCGGTTTGTTCTAATTTTGATGACAACGCCAATTTCCTTGCCTTGTTTCTTCATTTCTGTAATGTGATAGAGAAATCCCACAGAGTAGGCCGAATGAGTTAATGTTCGAAGTTATATTGTTTTGATTCATCAGGCCAAAACTGGTTTGCACTGGATGTCTCAGCAAGCACAAGGTAAACAGAAAAGAAGGCACGTGAACACCTTATTACTGAGGCTAAGGCGTCATCCGCTAAATCCTAAAACCAGGTAGAGTTGCTCGAATTATCCGTTGATGCAAGTCAGTAGTAGAAATTGCGCTTTTACGATACTCGATTTACTGGGCTTGTAGACTGTGTGCCATGCGGTAGCAAAGAAATCGATCGAGTACAACTGCTGAACAGCTTGTCTCACGGCCTGGAGCAAATTTGTCAAGTGGCACTTCTCGAGGTCTGCAAATATGACTCACGTGTAGCACACGCCGGTTGTAGTTTTTTTTTACTTACTCTGCTTACTGCTGTGCAGGTTGACGTGCTAGCAGGCGTATGCTTACACATCAAAGTGCCTGCAAGTAGACTAGGATGGATTTGTTTGGAACAAGCCTGTAGTGCTCGTCGTGTGGTATGTGCAAGATATCGACGTTTGACTTGGAGAAACAGCAGCCGCACGCAGTTAAGAAGCCTCTTTTGGCAGTTATCCATTAACTAATCAAACGGCCAAACGCTGACAACCGCGCCGCATGCTGCTCAATGACAGCTTGCCCTTCCAATGCAGCGTGGGACGTGAGCAACACTAGCAACCTGTTCAACCGAAACGCAGTACCCGTTACAGAGACTCGTTGCGACCACTGCGAAACGACTGCAGCAGCTGCTCTGTTGGAGGCCATGCCAGGTGACGAAATGGTAAACGGTGATCTTTCTGATCGTGCCGCTGGTATGCAGTCTTCGAAAACCAGTTTTCCTCCATATGATTTCGAGACCAGTTCAGGCATTCCAGTAACCAGCGCAAGAGATCTAGTGGAAAACAGCAAATCCCAAGCAGTACATAGCCCCACAGCCGCTGAAGCTCGAACAAATGATTCGCAGTTTATGTCAGACAATGAGTGTTTAATGCATGAAGTTGAAGACTGCGCAAAATTGCCAAACTCAAATACGGAAGCGGATATGGCACCACCGGAGACACTTAAACGGCCTGCGAATATTACCAAAGACAATGGCGTGTTTGAGGCAACTACTGAGTCCAAATGCAGTACACCTTTGAGTACTGCTGCCCGCGAGATCCACCATTCAAATGCCGAGAAGCATCGCAGTGTCCCCAGCCTGGCATCAGTGGTACATGGTGACATCAACAAAGATTCGTCAGTCGTTGATCGCATTTTACGTGCAACTACATCAGGTGTGTGTACAACTCACAGCTTAACCTCTCCGTTTGTTCTGAGTAAGGATCTTGGTGTCTTGAGTTCAAAACCAAGAGGTGCTTCACCTGCTGTTCAAAGTCCTACGTTATCTATGGCTGACATTGCTATAGTGTTGCCGGATGCCTTGGCGAAATCTGCCGCTTTTGATCCGGACGTTGACTTCCTTCAGGCGGACGTTGACCAGTTGGAGTTCATGGATGATATTTCATTCAATGTGCAAACTCAGCCCAGACCAACGTCAAGCAAGCCTATGGTCTCCTCATCCACGGCCGCTGGTGCAGATCACTTGTCCAGAGATCAAGCTGCCCTTCCGAAAGAAAAGAAATTGAACGATGCGGAGGTGGGGCTTGATACCACCGTTTCGTCTTGTAGCTTGCGGAGTTCCGAGCTTAGTGACAGTGGATTTTCGGAAAGCGTCCCGCGAATGCGTAACAACGACGTTGGGTTCAACTTCGAAGTCACTTCTCCGAAACGGTGCGGCCGCTCGGACAGCTCGTTGACAGATTCGGATCATTTGAATGGTAACGGAGAAAGGGTTGGATCAGAGCCTGCTGGAAAAGCGCGGAAGTATGATTCTACTATACGCAGTGATCATGCCTGTGTTGCAAGCAATGCGGCTGCGGAACCAAGCAGCGGTGAACTTAAAATAGCACGCAATATTGCTTACGGCTATTTCAGTTCAGAATCGAGTGACGGTGGGGAATGGCAGTGTGTGGTGAACAATAGGAGCAAGCATAAGCGCAAGCATGTGGTGCGTTTGCAAAATGGGGATCAGCACAACAAACTGGACAGCGATGCCCAACCCTCCAGCAAACCACCACCTCACCTGCCTACGGGACCTCAACAGAGGCCTCACGTGCAAAGCAGTGGTCGTCGTTCTGCTGAACGTAGTCGTGCGAAAATATCCCGACAGACTAATGCTGGAAGATTAGCAAAACCCATTTCGTTTGGTTTTCAAGATAATGGTCAGTCGAAGAATTGCGTTGTTAAAAGCTCGTCTTATGTAAACACAGGTTTTGTGTATGATCGTGGCAATTTATCAGACCACAGATACACCTACGAAGCCGATTTTCCAGTAAGTGAGTGCTGTCTTTTGCTAGCTTTGTGTTTTTCTGTAGTTTATTCTTCTGATTTAGGTTATGTCACCCAACAGTTTTATTTCTGAGGTTTGGAACCGACTTGTTAAGACATTGTATCTGACAAACACTTTACCCTTAAGAATCAGGCATTGGATCAAATGCAGGCATGGGCGCCGGAAGGAATTTTTCAGTGGAGCAGCAGTGGTGAAATTACATTTTATCTAAGAGAAAATATTTTTCTGCTATATTTCAAAATCCTGGGGGTTGAATTATCTTAAATCTCGTTTGTGAGACCGTAGTCATAACCTTTTAACAATGCTAATGAATGAAGGGCATGCTGAATTCATTTGTGACTTCTCACTTAAATTACGATGTCTTGTTATCTACTGAAAATTGTAAAATTGTTACACAAATTGCTGTTTTGGGAGGCTCTGCGATGTGAAAAAAGCATGTCGCTGTGAGTGGCCTTGTCTGGGTATTAGTAAAATCATTCAGCATACTTTTTATTCTTGTATGTTCATGGTATAGGTTGTTTGGGCTTGATATTCAGTGATGTTACACACTACCAAAGAACATTTTCAACTTTTTTGACAAATTTTTTGCAAAATCATGCTTTTTCTTGTTCAACTTGCTTTATTGCAAGTTACAATTGTAAAGGCAGTTCGTGAAGCGGGTGTGTGAAATAATGCATGTAAGAAGGTGCGCAGTTCTGCCATCAAGCAATCCTGGCTTTATGTTTTTCGTCATGGTCGGCAGTGCATGTTGCTGGAAATGTCTTTTATTGGTAGAAGGAACTGTTCATACCGGCCCAGTAACTCGATCGGATAAACGTCTTCGGTTATCTTTATCTCTATACCCCATTGTTAAAAGCTTTTTAACTGTGCTTAAAATTCGGTTGTGAGGCGTCGAGATGTAGGTAGAAAATTTTTTCTCGCAAGGTTCCCACAGGGAAATTTTATCGCATTTAGTCATTCTCACACTTTCTCATTTGGGTAAATCGTGCTTTTTAAGCTGTAGTTAAAGTGGAAATTTTTGTTGTACTGTAACTGGGAAATGGGGTACTTTTGAGCATGTCAAATTGTGTTTCCACTCATTGTTACCAAAAGTTAATGAAGTTTTCGTGTGAAAGCTGCAGAAACCTCTTCAAAATCACGACTTTTAAAAGGTGAAAGTGTTTTTCCAAGTTTTAATGGGACTTTCCGTGATTTTGTTGTATGCTCAGATTCTGAAAATTATATATAAAGCAGTTGAAAAGAAACCACTTCACTCACACGTGTTTCCACTGTAACACGCGCAACTCACACGAAGTTTTTGATGCATTTGCCCTTTAGTCCCTTGATTTTGCACGAATCATTGGCACGTATGGGTGCAATCGCTTTCTATTTCAGTCAGGTCTCGTTTAGTGCTAAAGCAATACAAAGTAATGCTACCATAAAATTCTCAGTATAAATGCGCAGTATAAATGAGTAGATTTAACTTCAGTTGCTGCATCTTTTAAGCCACTACTTCGTTACTTATGCAAGGCTTGAGGCATCAGTTGGTTCAAGCCTTGCAACTTCTATTTTAATGTAAGTAATTTTAATCTGCCGGTCAATGATGCTGCTTGCAAGTTCAATCCACGGGCAATGACGTTGACTGATCTGGGTTGCCAAAAAGGCTTCCCAACTTGGCCAAAAACACATCATCTGATCCCAACAGGTGCAAGTGCGAGGGTGTACGATTGTAATGTGTGATTTTGGTCTTGTAGTCGTTGTCGTATGCGGATGATGACAAGACGCGTCTGGCGGAACGTGTGGTGTTCTCATCTTGCGAGACAATACTAAGCGATGGTTATGTTGCCGCCATCGGCCTCCTCGTCCCGTCCTTCGCATGAGCTCGATGCTGACTAATTAATCAATATTTTTCCTCGCGACTGCACAGCGCAACTGCCATGGGGCCGCTTTTTGCACATCACTGCCGAATGTACATCGAGCAGCAACGTGATCACGTCGGTCTTACCATGTTATTTTGACTCAGTTGCGTCCGTTGCGGGAAACCACTCTTTTGTTGGTTATCAAACTAAGCAACTGCCGTGTTTTTAATGAGGTGTACGGGAAGCTGCAAATGTGTCTTTTATATACAGCCAGATGATACAGGGCGTGTCTTTTGTAACTAACTTTTGTTTGTTTTTTTGCTGTTTATTGTACTCAAGCCCAAACCTAGTCATTCGGTTTATACTGATCGGTGGAACTATATGATGTATGTCAGTTTCACCAGAACTACGGGTCTGATTTCCACCACTATCATCATCAGAACTTTTTAGGCAAAACAATGGAGTCATGACCAAAGCTGATGAAATGAAAGAGTTACGATGCTGACGCAGCATTGTGCCGTCGCGCGTTCGTGCGCAGCGTTTGTACAGGATTCAGGTGGAAAGCGAGTACACGCAAATATACGTGACCATGACTGATTTTGAATAACAAGGCTACGTTGAAGGTTGTGGGCACTGCGCCTGGTAGGTCAAACGCAGGCCATTACCAAATAGGAATTCAATAACGAGAACTTAAATCTATGTGTTTTAGGTAATATTTCTTGTTTGGAATTTCTCCAGCTGGTTATTCCTTTCAGTCATGTATAAATTGGGGTCGGATGACATACTGTTTGTGGTTCATTTCCATATCACGTGATATACACGACACTATGCCAACTTTCACACCTAAGACAGCGCGAGTTGCAAAATATCTGTTGTATTTACACGCAAAACTTATTTGCTTTTAATTGAAAAGCGACCCAAATCGTTTTGAAACAGTCGTTTTATTTCTTTGCCATAAAAAAAAGTGGCAACAGAATTGTCACGATCTTTCAGAACACAATTCAAAACCTCTTTTGATCAGCCGCAGGCCATTAAGCAACAGGCGCGAATGTGACGGCACTGTTCGTCTGGATTCTGTTTGCTTGTATCACGTAATCAATTCAGTAGAGAAGGTTCAGATGTTTGCTTTTTGCCTCCCAGAAAACGACAGTTTTTTTTTGTAAGAAATAAGGGAGGGAATTTTGTTTTTATACACGAGTTTTGCTGGTCTACAGTCAGCAGCGGTTTATTCCGAAGTACTTATAGCCGTAAAAGTTGCAGCGTCTCATAGCTGCGAACTGCTATGACTGCGGTCGTTACACATATAAATAATGCATCGCTGTGATGACCTGGACGTTGCCCAAACAAGTTCTGCAACGAACACCCGGTTGGGCTGTGGCTTAGGTTCCGACTTGCTTTATGGATTATTCCATTGCGCAAGCACGACAATTCCGGTGCGCGATTCAGATTTTGGCACCTAGAAGAAAAGCACTTTTTTTCTTCCAACCCTAACAGACAGCGTTGCTCAGCACTTTTCTTTTAGGAACCAAATAAAGTTGAATGGAAAATTGGTAAGCGCATAAAGAAAAAACACAAATTTTCTAAACATTCGTTTAATAAAACACAGCTTAATTTGCCTTGGATGAGTTCGCGCGATCGAAGCTCAACATCGATCATCGTCAAGCGCAAAGAATATTCTGCATGCAAACAATTTTTATGTTTGTCTTATACGCTAGTGGAGAAAAATCCACTCTCACACAAATACGAACTTGGAAATGGGATTATCATTTTCAAAGTTTCTTCATGCACGATTGGGTGTTTTTTTGGAATTTGATAGTTGGGCAGTGGAAGTTCTTTGAAAGTTAACTGAAGTGAAATGTATTGGATATCAATAAGCTGTTCCTGAAAAATCTAAACGAAATTCCGAGTCCAGGTCAAGACCACCTTCGCTGTGCATATATGATTTAAACATGTATGTTTGCCGGCGTTTCCTAGAATGTATTTTTCAGTTTTTTTTTAAATGAATGTGTGAAGGTGTTCCAAATCCATATGCGAAATTGAACATACTCACTCATGATTAACTTGTTAACAATTTGGAATGAAACGAACGAACGTACGATTTACCACTGTACGTGCCACAGTTCCCCAACTTTTGTTTGAAA
>JGI24021J15306_10002503_pt1 | contig 19971 bp, 8 predicted proteins | sample Ectturendosymbi1_FD_15306 | JGI IMG/M metagenome (IMG submission 15306)
GACAGATGAGCAAAACAATCGGTTCCAAGTCGAAAGCCAATTTTACGGGCCTGACTTTTGGTGGACCCAGCAACGCAACTTCATAACATGCAACAGAACTTTCTTCAGTCGGCAATCAATGATTTTGTTTGTTTTTTTTAGAGTTAACCTTCGATTGGCACAATCTCTCACCACATTGAAGACAGTAATCTAGATTCAACCAAAGATTATGGAGTCAGCACAGATCCAAACTTGGGTCGCGATCCGTCCTACTTTGGGACGCGTGAAAATTTTTAGACGAGTTTGTTCAAGATAATTGCAAAATATTCAAAATTTTTCGCCAAAATCATCCTCACGGAATGTTTTTGATCGCGAGACTCAATAACCATTTCTGTGGTTCGCGACAAAAAATAATTGCAAACCTTGCTCTAACGGAGGGTGGGAAAACAACTTGCCTGCGAGAGAAGCGTTGTCACAGTCACCGTGGAACACACAGCAAGATGATATTGCTACTATTGTACGGTGCTGGACTCCCCACATCTGTACGGAGACTTGAGTGTCGGAGCGGACTATTAAGGTTTCAATAGATGACCGTCTATTTAAAAGCACAAACATTCTGCACAACAACTCCACGAAACGTACAAAAGGTCGGTTTCAATTTTTCCTTCATACCCTTGCCCATTGCACCTCACAAACACGCACAGGAGCAAAGAACAATAAATTCGTTGAACCAGCGTTGCCTCAGCCTACAAGCGAAAATGCACTGTTCTAGTCCCTAAACCGGACTGTTCTATCGGATCGTAAAATGCTAAGCTGGGTTTTCTTTTCGGCAGAGACATTTCAGTCATTTGTCCGGAAATAGTATTACACTCGCCGTAGCAGTATTAACTAGCTTACCTTTTCAGAGATCATGACCGAATTAACTTAATTTTTTCGGTCAATTCAAAATAAAATCGGCCTATGACCGAAAAGTAAACCCAGCTAAGCACACGAAAATCAAGTGCAGGTAACGAATGTGCAGCAACGTTCATTTTATCCCTTATGTGCGACACATTCTAACTAAAACAATTCCCGTTGTTGTGAATAACCTGCCGTTTCGAAAAGCATTCAATGTGCTCCAGCCTGCTGTACAACATGAATTTCTAATAATTGCTCACGCTGTTCACGCTAAACGAATGTGCAGAAACAAAGCTGAAACACACAAACGATTTTAGACGGCTTCAACAGAAACATAGTAGACTGAGCTTCGCTCAGGCAGCACTGAGCAATCGCTTATGTTTCCACTACGCGCAGTACACATCGAGTCCTAAACAAGCAGGCGTTGCATTCAGCAACACTTCAATGAGATTTAACATTGCTAAAATAACATAAGACAAGCCACAAGCTGTTACCTGAGCATTGTCGACGCACACTCGGCGTTATGACAAACCAGGAAGCAGTGATGCTACTAGCTCTTATAGCTATCACCGCTAATACCAACCCCAGAAAACAGGATGCTTAATAACCTGTCATCGTTGTAACACTATCAGTCAGAAATGAGTAACTTTTTCAGCCTCATTCACTTAGGATTGAGTGAGATGCAATCTAGTGCAATTTCACCTGTTCCGATAATATGGTAGTCTGGATCAAATCAATTAATCCGAAGAAACGCCATAAAATTTGCGGTTGGGGTGTAATTTGTGAATTACCACAATTCTCAAATACATGACAAAGTAACACTCGTAAACATAGGTAAAAAAGCCAAGCGTTCCGTACTCAAACAGGTACACCCATTTGTATTTATTGAAGACGTGGAGTCTAAGAACTGAGCATGCGCGCAGGAGTAACACGCAGTTTGCAAAGCGTACTTGCAAAACATGGCGACAGAACAGGGAAGCTGATATTTATTTTATCCTCCAATTTCATCGGTTCTATCACATTCGACCACAAGACCATGTTCATCTATTCAGTGACAATGTCGTTACGGAACGTGCGATGCTATCGTCGTGGTCAAGCAACCAAATGTCACGACAGGTTAGCCACGAAAACCAGATTTCACAACGTAATGTCGCATAAAACACACCAGATAGATCACTCTGGAGGTAAAGAAATTTGAGACTTGGAACGTGAAGCACAAAGGAAAAGCTGACGATCTCGAACAATAACAAATTTTTTGGAAAGTTGGGCAGTAAAGTCAAGAAGTATTTGCCTCAAGAGTAAAATGACTCGCAACCAGCAGGTTCAACCTAGTTGCAGTGATACAGAACGCAATCAGAGCAGAGCTTTCATTGAAAGTTCAAGCACTGAAACGCTACTGCAGTCTGCAATAAATACAGCAACACAATAAAATCTATACTAAGTATCATTCCACCAGGCCTCAATCTGGCTTGATGTTATCAACAAAGCAGAAGACCACGAGCCGATGGTACGCCAACACATCGCAAGCAACCAACGTTAAACACGGTGAACATTCAAGCATTGTTCCGTACATGGTCGCAACACTACACTGGTCTTTTGCAAACTTAAGCCACAGATTTTTCGAATCCTGAGCAATACAAAAAATCGCCCCACAAAACTGCTAGAATTATTGCGGACAAAACACAGTTCAGTGCTGAGGCCAACTTGGGATGGCTAAAAATCTTCCTGTTGACGAGTTTCCTGTTTGCGTATGTCCAGAACAGATAGCTGTAACTTGCACTGCTGCACAAACTGTTTGGTGCAGTGAACCAAGTCTTTAGGAACTGCTCATTTGGGAAATCCTTGAACCTTCCTTTGTACGAAAAATTACGGAAATCCCGTCATATTTCTGACAGTACAAATCTACTCAGCACGAAAACAACAAGTCACAACCGGCATCGTAAATGGAGGCACCCCCGTAACAACTTTCCATATGCCCATGCACTTTATTTTTTGGCAAAGGCCTATCTGTGTTTACTCACTAGTTTCTTGAGTCGGTAAACCACTACACATGTTTAAGCTACTTTAAGCGATCATCGCTTAAAGAAAGCACGCACAAAACGTACAAAACTGGTAAAACTTCGAATTAGCCGTTAAGATGCTGTACTCGGTGGAAGTAAGTCAGAAAATATCTACCGAGTTATGACCCTGTAGGGTTGTGAGTACATTGCGACTTGAGATGCAACACTGATACCGTTTGAGTTTATTCGTTAATAGTTCTTTCAACTTTCAGCAACAGTAATTTCTGAAGATACTTACCTTAAGTGGTCACGTTGGCCTTGTTTTGACATAAATGAAATTGTTACATACACAACGGGTTTGGGTCACATAGCTGCATTTAAGGCAGGAGTTCCCAACCTGGGGTACATTTGACTATCCGAAGGGGTATATTTAGGGTTAGCAACAGAAGAGAAAAATACGGATATTTACATTATTATTTATTTCAAAACATTTATACATATATCAGTGAATACTATTTTTAAAAATCAATATATGCTCATTGTTAAATTTATCTATGAATAATCATGATAAAATATTTTGTCATAAGAAATTTTAGGGGTACGTGTTCATCTGTCGGAGCGCTGAAGGGTTACGTGGTTATAGAAAGGTTGGGAACACAAACTTAGGGATCGAGTAATTCCTAAAAATGGCGTGTCCATAACTGACAAACTGGAGCGCTTGAATCCTCTATTAGTCCAATGATGACATGAGTCTAACCATAAAAAAATTCTCACCAAGTGATGCGTTTAAATCATTCGTCGTCAGTCACAATAGCGAAGATGTCGATGAATACACTGACTGCCACACACCACAAGCACAATGCATTATGTTTTGGTTTGCCGTATTGCGGGTGTAAAATATCAACAAGACGAGATTTTCACCAAAATGCAACCAACGGCTCTTACAGACAACTGAAAACGCATAAAAACATCAAGTTGAAAACGCATTGAAAAACCATGAAATATAATCGACATTGTCCACTGAACCAGTTCAGAAACTGTAGCACTGTCAGGCGGATCAACAACGTGTTTCCGCTCGTGTGTGGGATGACAGCAGTTGATTTTGAAATACTGTACTGACTGTACATAGATGCACGATGCAACAGGTTGTATCTTGAACGAATCACAACCTACACACTTTCTGAACTAAATTTCGAAAGTCAGTAGACACCTGGCCTCAATCATCGTTGCTTTTGCTTATGTTCCAAGCCATGCACAATCAGTTCACAAGACATTTGGGAGAATGGGTTGGTTCTTAAGCGACATGTGTGTAAAATACCCGACTGTCACGTGCCATAGCTTGTATCCCTAGCAATATTGACCACCACATCTGTAATGACACATCAGGGACATATAAATTTTATTATTTAAAAAAACGAACTCTCGATTACGTGAACTTGTAAAGCTACTGACTTCATCTTAAACATACTTGCAACGAACATGGCGCCGTGAATTAGAAAATGAAGAACGAAAAAACGCGTGAAATACTAAGAAAAACAGTATTAAGAAATTGGAAAAAAATAATGTGAAGTGAAACTAGACATTTGGTGGGACTCTTTGTTTGTTCAGATGCGGCCACTGTTTGCTAACAATTTGAAGATTGAAAATCCCCTCACCAAGCGGATTAAATTACACCGTAGTCTGGGGCGCTTGTTTATCAGGCAATAATCTGAACAGTCTGTTCGGACATGGTGGCGTGAGGCCCAATGCAATTTCATCCTGTGATATTTTTCCCAGTCAAAAAGTCAAAATTGTTGCTTTTCGTCTGTGAAATTTTACAGGATATTAAAAAACTGTCATTAAGCTCATTCCAAATTTTTCCAGTACACACCAGTCTGCACCACTGTGGTGCATGCGTCCCCTTACGAATCGCTATAATCTGCGCACAAGAAGATTAGAAAAAACGATGTGCAACCAATGACGCGCGGTAGTAGTAACGCGCAGTGTACAAACCGCCAGTGTATGCATTATGTTTGGCATCGTAGCAGTTAAACCTTGGCTAGACGAGTTATCGCGTGGTATTATAACGGCGCTGACGTAGACCAAATAGTCACGCGTCATATGGCGATAAACGTCCTCGGAAGTCGCAGTGACACATTTGAAAACAGAGCAACGCGATGAACAGTCTAAAAATTAAATTAAATACAATTGTGTCATACCTAGAAAATCGAAAAACTTGAGTTTATAGGCGCAAACGGTAAATAATTTTACTCGAGCAGAGGCCAAAACGCCGGTACACTGACACAAACTTGTTGACTACCTGGTCTCGTTGATTACCCAACCCCCCCTAAGGTAAATTTAACGAGCCTAGCAAATGTGGTGTGCGGCTGGGTTTGGCATCATTCAACCCAGCCGATCAGCATTTACGTAATTTAACGTAAATCATCGTGCAATTTAAAGGCAGACCGCAGCGGAAGTTACTGCAGTGTGCGGATTAGCAAACATCCTTACTGTAGCGATGCCATTTTGACCGTGTCGCTGAGCGGGCAGCGCATTGACTTTGATGGAAATACATTCGACGCTGCGAACACAATGCAACTTTTTTGTATTTTTCTTTTAGCATGAGTGGACTCATTCCCGGAAATAGGCGCAGGAAGATCGACCTCATCGCATTAAGTTAAAATATGCAACAGACTTTCTCGAGCAAAACTGTTGTGAAGACCGGCTATACAGAAGATGTTTTCACGATTTTCAGCACACGAAATCCTATATTTCCAGAACTATGGACATCTCCGCCTTGGACTTTGCACACCAGAGTGAACGCTTAACAAGTTAAACTCGGCGCCAACTCAACGCTAGTATTAATGTACGTCAGCAACACTGCCTGGCAATCACAACGTACTACAACCCAACACATAGACGGGAAGTCAACCTGGTCTTGCGCGCTATGGTAAAGACCGTTTCCAGCAATTATTAATTGCCCCAGTCGCACGGTGTTTTACCAGCTTACGGATTTAAGCGAACCCACAAACATCGCAGCTTTGGAAAAGTTGTGCAAAACCATATATCGTTGTTTCAAAAATGTTTATCACTAAAATTCTCCAAATCAAACCATGTTTAGAAATCAGTCACCATAGACAAATGCGTTGGTTCTTAAACAGCAGTAGTTTGATACTCAAGTGCAGCTTGATAGACTAAAAGATTACAGGCTGTCCTACAAGCAGCCGACGGACGCGATTTAGATCATGAAAAGCAGTATACAAGGGCTGTCATGACGAAAAGAAAACATCACCTACTTCAAGTTTCATACACTGTTTACGGTCTGGAATCAGCTGTATGAAATAAAAGGACAAATATTATCCTAAATACGCATTTAATCGTACTCTCCGCCATAAGGTAATAAAATACTCTCCGGTTAAACGCAAATCCGCGTTTAGTCTTAACTGCTGAACTTTGCAAAGCTGCTGGCGTAACGTGTTAGAGAACAACCCTACGCAAAACACCAGCAACTGAAAAGAGCAAACTTGTCAAAAGAAGCAACACAACTTTCCATAGACTACCTATTTCTTTCGAACAATACCAGAAAATGGAGCATATAGACCCGGTCTGGCATGAAGTAGTTTTGCATGACAGCAGCTTGCTACTACGAATGACGAACGTGACAACCCCAAACACACATTTCTTCTAAACAGATCACTGCAAGTGCAACGAAAAATCCGTCCAAGTCGTACCTTTTCAGCAGATTCCCTTTTGAAATTGAAGCAAATCTTTTACCATGATTCGCACTTTGGGGTAGGTATAAAATAAAATCACTCAGATCAAACAAAACCAAAGTACGATTATTTAGGTTAAGCGAACGCAACCGATCTCATGCAGCAACGTACACGCAGGCATACCATCGAATTTCACATGATGCTTTATATCGGGCATGGGCTGCTGCTTTTGATCGCCGCACTGCACTTAGTCCATAGTCTAATCTGCATTCGTGTGCACTGGTTAAAAACAGCACAGATGAACAAAATCGCCATCATGCGTGTTATGCATACACGGTCAAATAAAATAACGTAAACCAGCACTGAATCGATTCATCAAATGTTTTCTTCGTATTGACAACCGAAAAATTTTGTACATTTGACATCTTCTGCAGTTTATGATTGGTTTTCGATTGGAAGTTTGGTCGTGCTGAACAGAACTGAATTATAACTTACCAAGAGACCGCAGTGATTTTCGCAGTTGTCTGTCCATCATTCGAAATCCATGCACTCGCCAAGTGCAAATGTTGTAGTAGGCGAAGTAAAAACTCAGCAATTTTTTGATCCTACCAATTAACGCATTATTGTCACTATCCGTCATACGCCTAAAATTGAATGATTGAATGCCATTTTTGTGCAATAAGCACGCTAAACAGCGTAACAAACGTCTGCAACTTCTTCATGGATTTGTTAGCCGCAAAAAGTTATTCGCACCTAACTACAACAATACTAAAATACTAACAGCAAGAAATGAAAATGGCAAAGCTAGCAAGTTTCCCGGTACCTTTTGTAGAAAGGGGAATAACTTCCGCAATATTGCGAACAATTCTGATCAAGCCCAGTTAGTAATCACTTCAACTGCTACTACTAGAGATGCAGAATTGCAGCCACAAGAATAACGCTCAAACCGTGTAGACACGGGGCCAATTCGAGAATGACTATTATCCCATTGGGTGCAATACGGCAATTTTAACTACGTAATAGTAAGCTTGCATCAGTCGACCATTAAGGAGAAACACACCTAAGTCGAGGATAAACAGAAAAGTCAAGCAGCTTCGCGTATTTTAGGGGGATGTCTAAACAGCATAAATTTCACTATTCAGAAGCCTGCCTCTCCAACTTGTTCGGCTCTGCTGTCGCACGTCGAAAGTACTGAAATGACTCACTTAGCGTTACAGAAAGAAGGGACGACCGACTGCAGCTTCGTGTCAGCAATTCGTGTTGTCACTTCCGCATCTTGACCCAGCCCTAGCAGCAAACTGAATATGCGAGAGCTACTGATGCCCAAAATGTCGTAATGGATTTTCGCCCCGGCAAAAATTGAAGTATGCGAGAGCATAGATTGTTCTGAGGTTAAGATCGTGACCAACTACAAACAGATGCACAACTCGTAGGTTGGAAAACCCTTTGCGACGGCCGAGAAAACCAGAAACATCTGGCCAGGTTAGTCAGCAGCTTTTTCTCCCTAGTGATCGGAGCACATCATACCAGCGTGGCTGTTATTGGTGACCCACGCACACGCCCTTTGAAGCAGGCCACGTTCTAGTGAACGGAGTGGTTTAACCATAACTGCTTTTTTGCTTCTCTGAAAAGATAAATGATGTTCGGAAAGTGGCTATTTTTCTCCAATTTGTATTTTCAGCAGCAATTTCCAACTTCATGGCATTGGCAGGTTGGATTGTTGCCTAGAGATGGGCTCCAAGCAGTTTGAGTTATCTCGGCGGTTTCTTATTCAACTAAAAAATAAAGATGTACCAAAGCTGCCTCGTTTTTTAAATACCAATGAAAACTTTTTCACGTGTTTGGATAAGGGCTTTTCAAAAATTTTCCACTTGGCGTCAGAAGGAATAACATGTAATCAAGTGAATCAGCTCACAAGTCATCGCTCCTGTACTACATTCCTGAGATTTCTTTCTTTACCGCTTGAAGTAAATGTTTCACTTCAGATTCAGACTAGTTCGACTCACTTTTCTGCCATGTAAGAAACCAGATTTTCAATTACTCCTACTCGAGTGAAGTTAGAAGCATCAACGGGACCGTGGCTACAATTACCATTTAAATAAAAACCATTTATCAAGTTTCCCGTTTGTCGCTAAACGCTACGTCGCTTTTGCACCTGGTTTATTGTTTTTGAACCGATATTGCAGTGTTTTAAGGTCTTACGTGACCTTCACTTCTTTGCCACCAACAGCCACAAATTCTTTGGACTGCTCCTCAGTTTGCCATACTCTCATTGGCAAGAAGCTTGGATGTTCACGCTACCCCGAGATCGCAAAGTTTCGCTGTTTTTTGAAGGGCAGTGCCGAGGTGATTCCGCCTCACATTAAAATTTTGTGAGTGTTTAACTATTAAGGCAGCATAAGCGACACATTTTGAGTTCTCGTTCATGCTCATTCCGTTTCGTAGAAGTCTGATAGCTTGACCTTCAAGTTTCGTATGTACGCCAATGTGAGTTCTTGACTTAGATGTCCAACTACCTGTACTTGTAGGTTATAAACACTTTCGGGTATCAAAAGTGAATATGGAAGTTCAATCTGCGGAAGCAAAACACAAAAGAACGCATCGACCACCTGCAATGCATTCGAATGTTCGTATCATACAAAAATCAAGAAGGAATCAGTTTGTGCTTTTAGGCTGCTTTACTCGGCCAAAGATAAATGTTACAACCGACATCCTATGCCATGGGTCGGGAACCTTTTTGGCCAAGAGAACCATGAAACCTACATATTTTAAATTGTATTTCCATCAGGGCCATATAATATTTTTCAACACTTAATGCAGCTCACTTACTAATTAACATGTACATTTTTAATCAAAATCAACAATTTCAAACAATGGTTAATGTCTGAATTTTCTCTTATAACATGCTTCTTACTGTTAATGGGACTTCTGGTGCTGCATGGTGTTGCTGATGGCTTTGCAGTCTGGTAGATGGAAAATTACAAAAGAGTTTCATTCGTAACAATCGTGTTAAGAAAATTCCAAGCGAGCCAGATGCCGTCATCAAAAGAGCCACATCTGGCTCGCGAGCCATAGGTCCCCGACTCCTGTCCTATGCTATAGGCATCTTCACTGATCTGTTAATCTACATATGTAAGCGCATGCTGAGTTTTGAACGCTTCAGCCATTGAAACAAAAAACAAATGCCTTAAACACGTTACGACAAAATGTAATCTGCTAGCAGGTGGTAAGTGCATTAAGAAAAAGTGCGACAGCAACCTGCGAATATTTTTTATAAAGTTACAGTGTCTCCTCGCACATAAATGGATTGACAGTGTGCCAGTACTTCAGCTTTCTTGCGTTTACTACTACGTGAATCTGCCGAGCTGAAATTATGTTCTCTACTCTGTTCATGTAAAGCAGAGATTCCCAACCTGGGGTACATGTACCCCCAGAGGCACATTTGACTATCCGAAGGGGTGCATTGAAAGTTACCCATGGAAGAGAAAAGTATATTTATATATTATTTATTTCCAAATATTTATACATATATCAGTGAATATTATTTTCAAAATTCGTTGTATGCTTATTGTCAAATATTGACTTTGAGACATAAAAATGGAGTCTACTTTGAAAGTTATAAAAATCTAGAAGTTCTGTTGAAAATTCAGTGGATTTGTGTTGTTATTCAGCCTTTTTGTCAAAAAAAATTTTAGGGGTATGTGCTCATTTGTCGAAATGTTGAAGTGGTACATGGTCAGAGAAAGGTTGGGAACCCCTGATCTGAAGAAATCTCAAATAATTTAACTTGGTCTCGGATATTTGCTAAGTGGCGCGGCCAGGTCAAGGGAAGCAAACTCTACAAGTTCACAAAACTGAAATATGTACAATGCACTGTGGACCAATCGGCCGAATCTGTAGTATCTAGCGATTTTTTCAATGCACCCTGGCCGGAAAATTCGGCAAAAATAGCAATTTTCGTCGGAGTGTTACGTTTCCTGCAACAATATAATTTTATCTCTTTCCTTGAGAAAAAGCCATTTCCCACACCACAAAGTTGCGTGTATACAATGCACCGGTTCTGTCTGTGTAGTTGCATGGCGCTAAACGCTTTTCTCAATGTATATTTTTGGGCATAAAAATTAAGCGCCAGCGTCCGGCTAAGAAAAAAACTCTAAAGCTTTGTCATTCCATTGTTGAAAACTACAAATCTCAACCCTGGTATGGCTTTCACTTAGACGTGTTAAGGGTGATTAACGACAAGATAATGGTAAAATTAGTTTGTTTCCGTCTTATATCCCTATTCAGCAGGCAGTCTTAGTCTGACGATTCAATGGTCTGCAGCAGTGAAGAAACTGGGAGGTTCGGACACGTTTAGCATTTAACTGGTCACCAGCACCAACGCTGTACACTAGGGGGTGTAACTCTCATTTGATTCTATTAAGCAAACATGCCTCACAACTTGCAATGAAAACACTATAAAGGAGACACGCGATCACCCAAATTTGCTTGCAGGAAAAACAGATTGAGAAGCAATAAATTTTTCAAAACAAAGGTACATAAGCACATACAGTCAAATTTTTGGTGAATAACACCAAAGCTGAAAACTTATAAAAAGTTTACCATGAGACTCGAATTTTTTGAGGAACATCGCGCACTTAAATTAAATTTATGCTTGAGGACTTAAATTACAATAAAAAGCATGTAAATTTATGCTTATCGCCATGGACCATCGGCAAGAAATTTCTGAACCACTTGTTCTTAAGTCACTGTCATTTCTCTATCTGATATGGTAAACCTTGTTGCAATATAATTACCAACACCGAGTATGCCATGTGCTACCGGTATCTGATATATTGGTAATGCATTAGTTGAGCTAAATTGACTAGCACTGCCGCTCGCCACTGCGGGAGATGTATCTTAAGCTTGCAGCTGAGACGTGCTTGGAGAACGACCCGTGGCAATGGATTCACCCAGGTTTGCTTCAGTTGAACAACAAGCTTAATTGGAGCTTGAAAATGTGATGTTAACTTTCCATGTGGCGGGGGCATTCTGACTAAAAATAATTCTTTTTAACTGCAATGTGCTAGATTTCAGCTCACAAATGCAATTTCAAAAATCCCTGTGAGGAAGTGGCGAATTAGTTCAGTTCTTTACATTAAACAGTCCATTGATCAGAAAAAAACAGTAATCATATCGCAGCATTCACCACGACCAAAGTCTCCGACAATCAACTCTTGCAGATCACTTGATTGTCGACAGGAAATAGTGTTTTACTGAATGGCAATCGCCAAAATCATGTTACAGAATTGCGAATGACACCGTTTCTGAACCAAGCACATGCGCGGTCAAAATCAGGTGATTCTAGTTTTGGCGCGCTTCTCATTTTGATTCCGTAATTGGATCCGGCCATAGGTGGCGGAACCGGGGAGGCCGCATGGGCCTAAGCCCCACAATTTTGACTTTCGAATTTAAATAAGTTTAAGTAACACAATTAGCATTGGGTCCATTGTTAAAGTCAATCGTTTAATGAAAAAAACGTTGCAAAATTTGGGCAGAATATTACCAATATTATGTGTAACTTGGCAGAATTTCGTAATGTTTGCCAGAATACACCGTGCACAGTCTGTCACCCTGCTATGGCTTGCTTAGCGCACTGGTGTTGTGAAACAGTGTTGGCAGATGGTGTAAGACAACACAATGTTTTACAAAAATGGTGTAATTTTACACGTTTGTGTGCATAGGGGTCGGAAGGATTTTTTCCAAGGGGGGCACAAGTGGATTTTTCCAGAAGTTTTTCTAGGGGGCGCCAAAAGCAGTGATATTTAGTTTTGACCACTCGAAACTAAGAAAACAGCCTTTTTTGTTTAAATTTTCAAAGTCCTGCCCCCCTTACGACACCCATGCTTGTGTGTTGGAAAAAGTTCGTGCCACACCATTAAACAATTGGCGTGATTTCAAGCGTTTTAACACCATTCTAAATAGTGAAATTTTACCGAATTTTATACGCAAAATGCAATATTTGACAGATCAATTTCAATTGTGTTTTTGTTTGTGCATTGTGCAACACTAAACAGCTATATTTATTTTTGCACTGGCAACACAGTTGGCATCCTTACTGCAGACAACTTGCCACTTGCTGCATATGCTTTGTCTTGACTTTGCATTCCTGTATCTAACGCAGTTGTAAAATTATTATTCAGTGATGTTACTTCTGTGTTCAAGATGTGGAACAGTTGTGATTTGGAATGTGTTTAAGACAGGTATCAATCAATGCTGTGTCATTTTTTCCTGTATGTTTCTGACAGCCCAGTGGCGACTCCAGCACACGGGCTCCTCGGGTTAGGTCGAGTCTTCGATTACGATTTACATCGGAGAACGCAGCTTGCTTTGTATATTTGTGCCACCACCCATGGTCCCACTTCACTAAGTTGTTACAGTAACTCGAGCTTTTTTCTTTGGAACTTGTCACTGTTAATATATTTTCATCCCATGTCTGGCCTTTCGCGTTCATGTTGCAGGTGACCTGAATAAAACAATATCGTTCGCAGCAGGCGTCCTCTCGACTTCGCAAGCGCTTTACTCGGGCTCATCCATCAGAGCCCCAGCTGCCCTATGCAATTATGCATTTTTAAAACATAATTCATATCGGACTGAATGTTTTTAAGCAATGGATTTGTATAGATTAAGAACATTGGATTTGAAGTCCAATCCAGTGGGCAGTTCCCATTTCGAGAATAATTTCAAACGAACGATACGATAAATTGTCCAGCAATTCGGGCTAATATGAATGAGCCTCATAAGCAGAAGACTGACTGGCGTTATCATTGCTCTGTGACGTACGTTACTCAACAATGGAGAAGTTATGAGAACTAACGTCACAGAGAAACAATAATGCCAGCCAGAATGAAAGCAAATGGAAATTTCAGTCGAATGGTTTTATTCAGTCAGACTACATCGTATGATGAGCCCGAGTGACGCTGTTGACCTGGGTCGCTCCTGTAACAGCCTATTTGAATTTCAGGTGGTTCACCGTTACGTTTTTATAGCGGTGTAATTTTGTCTAAAATAGTGTAATTTATACCTTCATATGTTGTATAGGTAATGACGTTATATTTAATGCTTGTGACGTCATAGTTGCCAATTCAAATCACAAAAACTTTCTATAGTTTTTTTTGACGTGCACTTGGGCCACCCCACTTTGACAACGGTTCTGTCACCCATGGATCCGGCTCTTAAGGATTCATTACTATGAAACGAACATCCCTGTTTCCTACTTAAGTAGAAATCGCTAAGTCAACAATGAAAGTGTTTTGGAAATGAAAGTAAAATCGTTTTTGTTTTTAAAATGAAAAGATTTTAATTTGCAAAGAAAATTGAAAGTGCTTCCGAAACGAAAATAAAATTTTTTTAAAACGAAAATATTTTTATTTCGAAAACATTTGTGAAACGAAAGTGTTTTCGAAACGAAATTAAATTGTTTCAAAATGCCAGAAACAAATTTTTTTTAGGGTGGCACGCATGGGCCACTTCAAGGAGAACAGAAAAACTAGCAACTTAGGCAAGTGACACATTAATATGCCACAGGTCTACACAAGCTTTCGAAACCATTATTTCTGCAAAGCTGAACATGAGAAATTAAAAACGCAAAAAGAAAGATTTTTGGATGGCTGTGCCACAACGAAATATTTATTTAAACGCATGAAAACACAGTCCTGAGCATAAATAAGAAAAACTGCGCTATCAAAACGTCGTTCTTTAGTCACTAAAGTCAATAACTACTGTACGAAAGTCACCAGCTACAAGTGAGCTGCTAGTTCTTGTAACTGTCATATAGCTAGGCTGCTCCATCTGGCAGCAACATGGCTAATTGAAGAGATGTCAAAACTGACAAAAGCAGTATAAATTGACGAAATATGGGACCGTAAACGCACATTGTGATGAGGTGACAGACAAAAGAGCTGAAGTGTAGTCGTTCGTACCAGATTAAACGTTTGCAATGTGATCATGCTGGCCAAGTTTTTAGAAGCCCAACGACTTGGGCATAGCTGGTGGCGACTGGCGAGTCAGGCAAATAACGACTTAGGTGAAGGCAACTTAACCGAGCTTGACAAAACAGTAAACAACAGGCTCTCAGCCGGGACCAAGCGATGTGCGGCGGACTGGCGCCTTATACGAGTACTTCTGTACTACTGGTATTTCTTCATTTGTCATCTAGCCCCTTTGGCTGTTGCTAGTTGCGCCGTCCACAGTGAGAGACGTGATATTACAAACGACTGGGCCGACATCAACGTGAACAGCCTTATGTGAATTCCCGTATGACGTAACTAACAGGGTTCCTTTATAAAAAGTTAGCTGATCCGCCACGCTCTTTTGTACAAAATAATCGGCAAACAATTGCCGGGAACCCACCACCGAGGTCTGCGAAGGGCTTTAGCAAAGAATTAACGCCGCACTGCACTTCATATCTGTAAGCTCACCTTCAAAGAAACTACGATGTTAGTTTTCTACGGCACTTTCTCCAGCAAAAGCATGGACCACAACTGTGCTAGTTTTTACTGTATCTAAACAACCAGGTGCCAGAAAACATTTTAAAGCTGCACCAATGTGGCGATTTCGACCAACTTTTCTTCACCAACTGTTTTCAATAATTGCCTTGATTTCTCCTTGCGCAAGTTCTTATTTTAAAGACAACGCGCAAAAGCATCTAATTAGGAAAGCACTGTCAGCGTTGTTGTAGCCACCATTGTTTCTTTCACGTATCACGGGCCTGACATTTCGAAACCTTGACGAGAAAGACAGCAGTCGTAATAATGATCATACAACACGTTTCTCTAAACACAGAAATTACTTAATTAGCAAATATTTCCAAACGAATGTATTACTCCAGCGTTCAGTCAAGAGGGGCACAATACGGGTTACGAACTACGATCACGAGTTACCATTTTTACTTGGATCAATGAGTTTATTCATGAGGCTTTAGTACTGCATTTTCTTAGCCAAGTCGCACGTATAGCCATTCGCTTACATAGCCTCGCAGTGCACAAACGAGGCATCAGTTCATATGACCGACTTCAACTCTGCTCTCGCCATTTATTTCTTTTATACTCAGGCATGTACTTGCGACGTCAAATTGGGGTAAAATGTACGCGAGACCTGCTGTGATGCGCACATTTGGTCCAGCATGCATGCAAAACGGAAGCGGAAGGCACGAACCTTGAAAATAATTCTGCGTTAATGGCGTAATTGAAAACTACAGGGGTAAGTTGGGCCTCAACCTGAACAGTAAATCCGTTTCTAAAGCTTATTTAAATATTGTTTTACGGAAATAAATTTTATAAACAACATCACTTAGACCAGGGTTTCTTAACTGGGACCCTCGGCCACCTTGGGGGTAACGGTGCGGTTCTCCGGGGCCACCAGCAGAGGCCTTTACTAAATAGCTTTGCCGTGATATCGCAAAAACCTATTGATGAGCAGGGGGCCACAAGTGTTGACAGTCTTTGGAAAGCGGCCACAAACCATGAAAGGTAGAGAACCATTGCCTCTTCGCTGCTTGACAACTCCAACGGTATCAATCATGTATGACTTCGGTTCCATGCGCAATGATATAGAAAATCTTTCAAACTTAGCGAAAGAAAATTCCCTTTCAAGTCTCAACTCTCTAGTATTTTCACCAACAGTGGTGGACGGAAATCAGAACGACCGGCAATTTTGATGGAAGCTACACTTTTTATAATTGCAAAATATTTTTCATTTTGGGGTGCTATACATTTAAAGAAGCAAAAGTGACTTCACCTAGAGGTTAGCCTTTGATACATTTCGGTGAATCTGCATTAAACAAAGCATGAGTATTGCGAAGCGTCTTAGGAAGGTACCTGATGGGTTGTTTTGTGCTTTAAATCTGAAGGTTACACTTACCGTGACAGTTCTTTCGCGTGTTTTGCATAAGAGACTACTTTTTTAACCAGGGGTCTCGAACTCCAATTGCTCCGAGGGCCAAATGAGTACGTAAAAAGTAATCCGTGGGTGGCATTATGACGCTGACGCAACAGTGGCAGTACCCAAAGATTACTAAAAACAGCTTTTTCATCTTATTTCCTGTTGGAGGTATCGTGAGTTGTAGGGAAATCGCCCCTAGCCTTCTCTACGTTCGCAAGGAACTTGTTGACTCGCTAGCTGGTCGAGCACTTGTAAACACCGATGAATAAACTAAATAACTTAAATATTAATTATTATTTGTAACTTCCCAAAAAACATCGCGGGCCGCACAAAATGCTGTCGCGGGTCACATGCGGCCCGCGTGTTTGAGACCCTGTTTTAAGCCCAAACTGGTTACGCAAGTGGCTACTAACAGGTAACCAAAATAGTTGAATTTTAAAAACCTTACCGCAGTGCACTCCTATAAGAAAGGTGTTACCCATCCGTGACGATACAGCGGAATGGAGCATCTATACCGCGAAATAGATTGAATGGTCAGAGCGCTACAGAAGTCAAATTACAGAAAACGCTTGTAAGGAAAATATATTGGTGAAAGTTACTGAGAAAGAAAGCAGTAGCTGTAAAACAACGATCAATTTGCAGTTGTGAAACGATGCATTCCGCAAAGGAGTAGCTGAAACGTAATAATCTATAATGAACGTTTGCTGCATATCACAACTTAAAAATGCCAGAATAGCGCAAAGTCATCAGGGGTTCCCAACCTTTCTCTGACCATGTACCCCTTCAGCATTTCGAAAGATTATTATGCACCCCCCAAATTTCTTATGTTAAAAGGGCTTAGGAGTAAATAACAAAAATCAACTGATTTTTAATAGAACTTTTATATTTTTAGAACTATAAAAGCATACTCCGTTTTTAGGTCTAAATGTTAATTTGTTTCGGCTGTAAAATAAATGTACCCCAGGCTGGAAACCTCGACATTAGATGGAGCTGATCTCTCGCAACGCTTGCTCAGCAAACCTTGCGAAACGCGCGTAACTATTTGAAGACAATGAAAAGCAATCACAAAAATTACACCCATACTAGAAAGAAAGTACATTATACTCGCTTTCTACTCCATTTGGGATGTCACGAGTGGTCTGCGGGTGCCCAACTCCGCTTACTCTGCTACGTGGGCCACGCGGAGGCTGCTTTCGCAGTGAATGCTGCCGTGATGGCAAGCTAACTGACAGCGCCGCGCGTCAAGGTTTCCAGGTTTCTCTTGCACCGTTTCGTTACCGCCGAGCACAAACCTAGACAGGCAGCAAGTACCGTTTTTCAAGGCTTCGGTATGCCCATACCCGACAGGGAATCCAACCCAGTCTACCAGCTTCAGTGGCGCACGCTCTACCCCCGCTCCACTGCTAATCAGCCTAAAAATAGCCTGCACATTTTCAGCACAAGCGCGCCGCTAGTGGTTAATGCGTCCGTTTGCTTGGACATTTCAGTATCGACCCTGCAGTGGACTGGGTTAAAACAGCATCGCATAAATTGGTCCTGTGATGTAAATGGCGAATTTGGTTGTGAGCACAGTACGTAAGCATGTCCTCCTGAAAAAAGATGCAAGGAAAGTTTGGAAAGTTAATTAGATTTGCATGCAGTTCCTTGTAGCGTTTATGCGCTCCTAGTTCTTGCCATCACACTAGAACAAATTCACGAAGCGCTAAGCGTGCTGGGTAAATGTCCATATCACCTTGAAGACAGGTTTCCGACCTTTACTTCAGTATGAGATATCCTCGTTGTGCAGTTGGAAGCTTGCGGCAAGTATTTAACTCAGCGAACTGGTTGTTGGAGACACACTCGCAACTTAGCAAGTTTGTAAGCGTTTTAATTTGCTTTGGCTCACAATAACGTTGCAGTAGGCATGGCCGAATTCTAATGCACTTCTTGGTATCCACGCCGCGGCACCTTCGGTTGGTTGAGAACCACTGACTTTGAAACGATTCCTCGGCGTCTGCGCCGTTGAGCTGCGATTGTGTGAGCCCATTGGCGTTATGGTGATGGCACTCCGTGGTCTATGCGCTGTTTCACACGGTAGGATTGAACGTTTTCCCTTGTATTCCCTCCCTTATTAAACGCTACTTCCAAGTTATAGGCGACGTGTTTGTTGTTTCTGAAATAGCTCTCGGTGTATGGTGTAAATAGTGATTAGGTTGGTGGCAATTGAGTACCATGACTAACTTTGCATTTCGCATATCCTGACGATTCCAGCAGCACCTTGCAAAGTAAGCTTAACACCCAAGGTGCTAAATCAATATTATACAACGGTTTCTCTGTATAGTATTTGACAAGTAGCACTCACTGTAATATGAGAAAAACTTTCTAACGGGTTGCAGCGAAAAATTCCCCACCCTGTTAATTTAATCTCGCTATATCAACTGGAAAAAAACTGGTTTGGAAGTAAAACCAAAGAAAGTTTTTAACTCAAAAACTTAGTTGTCTTCACTGTTCTTTGTAGACGTTTCGGTAACTCCTGCTACCATGATCAGTACATTCGCGATTTTCACTGTTCATTCATGCATTTCCGAAGTTTCACAAGTGTTCGAAAGAATGGTAGTATTCTCCAACTTTCTTGTATCGCCTGATTAGATTATTTTTTGATACATTTGAGTGTTTCCATGAGTAATTGTGGTGTCATAAAAATTTCCGTAACTTCCCAACCATTGGTCTAAGACTTATTCTTCCAAAACTGCAATTTCACAACATGCAAAAGGCTTTGTCTCGATTTCCTGCGGACCGTTATCACGGTGCACATTTTGTTAAAAATAATTCGCTACTTCAAAGCTTGTCGCTAGATTTCCAAATAGTACTGTGACTTCATGATTCACAGGTGCAGTGTGCATCGCTGCACGAACTGAAGCTATCTCGTTCCAAGAATTTCCGACATCCCCTCATGCGACGAAAAACTTGGGTACTTTCATTATGTACAAAGAAGGAAGCAGGAAAACTTAATGTTACACGCAGTAGCGGACACAGGCTAATTTGGTGGGGGTATGCGATATCGATTTGCAATGAACCCAATGCTTCACAGGAACATATTGCGTAAATCAGTCACTTTCGCACACGTACATTTACGAGAAAACAAGTCTAAGNTTGGTTTAGAACAGGGGTGGGCAAATAGCGGCCCGCGGGCCAAATGTGGCCCGCCACAACGTTTTTAGTGGCGCGCACAAGCATTCATGAAAATCGTTAGATCTGAGATCTCCAACTTCTCATAGTAAATGGTAGTGCTGAGACTATAAATCAATCGAAACTTGCTTCCACTTCCATAATAAGGTACGGCCCTCCGTTAACGCGGCGTTTTTAAAGTGGCCCCCGAGCAAAATTAATTGCCCACCCCTGGTTTAGAGGAAGCTCGAGTGACAAAACTGGTCAAACTTTAACACTGCACCGCTACGGAACCAACAAGCAATGTGGCACATAACAACGATCTGACGTAGTCA
>JGI24021J15306_10002504_pt1 | contig 19970 bp, 10 predicted proteins | sample Ectturendosymbi1_FD_15306 | JGI IMG/M metagenome (IMG submission 15306)
GCTGTGCTGGTTGCAGTGTGTACTTGTTCTTTTGTTTCTTGAGCTTCTTTGGCTGTTTTATGGGAATGAATGTACAGACCATAAGGTGTCTGCTACACAATTTTGAAGCTAAACCAAGACTTGTTCCACAATATCAAATTCAAAACAGATAGTTGTGAAAATGTTTTATATGCTTATTTGGCAAAAAAATTACTACTTTTATTATTCAGAAAAATAGAAATTTTTTGGTAAACAATCAAAAAATTTCAGTCAGATTCACTGCAAAACCCGCTGTGAGTTTACTTTTATGCTTAAATTTCTATATTGGCTGCTCTACTCAAAATTAAATGACTCAGCAACGGAAATACAAGACTGCAACGGAAATACAAGACTAGACTTGACTCGATAGAAATTCTCGACTAGACTGGGACTCAGCATCGCCAACGATTCGACTCGACTTAAATTGAAACGGATTGGGAATGATTCGGACTCGACCAAGTGATGCTTGGAACTCGCCGCAACATCTGCGACTTATGTTTATCTCTGCTTTAAGCTGCTGCACGTCACTTTAGCAGAAATCTTCAATTTTAACACTCAAAAGCCTGTGATTCAACCTTAGCAAGCCTAACCTAATTACAGTCAAGTTGACATAACTTCAACTCACATCTTCAGTGTTTAACAAATAGCAGTCCATAGAGTGCCTCTGCTGTGTTACAAAATTACGAGGTGTGTGCTCGCAACTAAGTCTTATATTTTGCAATTTCAATGTGAATTATTCGATGGGCGGGAAAACTTTGCTGTGCCAGTACTGCATGACTTATCCCTTCCATGCAACTTGCACCATACATTGAATGCTGGTGAAATTCAGTGAAAGGAAGCCTGCCAAAAAAATCATCAAATTTTGTATGTTCGAAGAGTTTTAAGTTTTTGGATAAACAACAAGTCTCCTTACAGGCAATCACAGATCTCTAGAACTTTGTTCTCTATGCTCTTCGCAAAATATAAGACTTTGTCGTTCAGATGTTCACAAAAAATTGATGTTTCTAGCATGAGCAGACACGCACACGTAAAAATATGAGTTTGAATGCAGTGCTATATACTGTAGAGATTTGAGTTTGTTTGTGGGAAAATAGGTGCAACCAATGAAATATTTGGTTCATGTTTCTTTGTAACTAAGTTTTTAAGCTAAATTCAACTATTAAGCAAAAAAATTTTCTCAAGTCGTTTATGCAGGATTAAACGTCCGTGGTTGAATAGCAGATACTGTTTCGCTGGACTCACGATTTTCCAGGATTGGAATGGATTTCCGTTACGTTTGGGAAATGACTTTGTTTAATTCCAATCTGCTCAGTGTTTGATCAAGTTGACTTTTGGGATTCGAAAGTGACTAGTGTATATAACCCATTGACTTGAAGTAACAGATAAATCTGGTGATTAGAATACGACCCGAATGCAGAAAGGTGAATGGTTCGACTTGTTCAAAACCGAAAAGCTTTTAAATTACTCATACTCCACACGAACTCGAATTAGTTTTCGTCACTCACGACACGAAGAATGTGTCATAACCGCATCACTTAAAGTGTGAGGTGAAAAGCAATTGATGTTTCCTGCAGGATTTTAGTCCCACATAAGTGACTTAGTAAAACAAACATTTTTTTATATATACAGACATATTTAAGAAATAAATATGTTTCTTTCGTTTATATGAAAAAATTATGTCGTACGTTTAAATTGAAACTGTTACATTTTACTGCTTCCACTAATAAGCAAAAAGTGATGAATTCAAATGGGAGCAATGTCCTCGAAAATTTTTAGCTTTGAGTTAGCCAATTTTTAAAAATATTGTGCAACAGTAATAGTGACAGAAACATGTCCCAAGAAGTGAATGCTGCATAACCGTTTTATTTGGCTGTGATTTGTTTTTGCTATAAGAAAACCACTTTAAAGAAAATGGCATTGTTTAGTGGTTAGTGCTTTTCTTATGAGGAAAAAGTTCGTAATTATATGAAATGAAATCCGTGACACCTTGAACAGAGCCAAACTTTTCTTGGAAATAAACATTCTTATCTCGAAGAAAATTTCCATATTCTACAACGCCACTCGATCAAGAAACCTCTAAACCTGGGTAGTCTACGGCTAAATCCGCTGTTGTCTAACTAAATCCTGAGGCACGTCTGACTACAAAGTTACAGTCGTTGTTGCTAAAAATACTTCTCGGTCAATCCTATTGATCAATCCTTCGTGACATCTGCAAAGGAATTGGCCACTCAGTCGTTGTCTCGCTTCTTTACGTCACCGGCTGCAAGACCTGACCACGAAATGGCGGCCTGCGCCGGTTGTCAAAGCAACTTATTCGCCTGTTTAACGAAATAAGCAATTAGGTGGGATTGACTTTGTGAAAGTGGCGTGCTTGATCCGGATCTCACGATGTCTCAGAAGCAGTAAAGATCAAAGCAAACACCGATAATTTTATGCACGTGATCGATTTTGCACCCGGCCCTCAAAAATGTCGCATTGCTTAGTTGCACATCGCAGTTCTAACGCACTTAGTTCTGCAGGCATACGTGTTTTAAGATATTTCTGCAGCAGTTTGTTCGACTCCTGTTAGCGAAAACGGTATAAACAGTGTGACCGAAAGCTGTTTATGGCAAAATCACACTTGTTGGGTTTTGTTCGAAAACATTTTCTAGCCAGTAAAAACAAGTACCAGCATAATTCTACACCCAGCCGATGATCTTAGTGTAAAATAAATAAATATACACCTACGTGGACTTAGTTTAAAGCAAATGGAACACATGCCTTTATCTCTTTTCTCGACTGAACACTCGACACGCAGTTCAAATTAACAAAATAAGAAACCTGTGAAACGATTTTGCCTAAACTTTCAGTTGATTGTATGATGGCAGGAGCAGAATAGAAGAATCCACGCCGCTTCTTATTTATTATCAACCAGTTTTGCTTCTTATAATGTAGTACGCTGTGTGATGAGGTGTTGCTTAATGGCGTTTTGCAGTGCAATCTAACGTTGAAGTTTACAGTCTCTGCAAGCGACGATTAATTTTTGCGTTTATGAGGTGATGCGTGCGTAACTGATTTTTGCAGAAAAAAGTGACAAGCAATTAAGTCTTGTGTTGTATTAAGGTCATCTCATGGATAAACAGGGTCTCACACGGGGTTGAAAAAGATTCTCATCGCAACAAATGTTGCTTTCATCTCTTGTTGGTCTTATTTTTTTCATAGCAAAGCAATACCTTCCACATTGTTTCAACAGTTTCTTTTAGGTACTGTGCACATCGTTCAAATCTACTTGTTCGTTCAAGTGACTGGATTTACACAAAATGCGCTTCAAGTTAGTTTCATGTGGAAATCCGTCACAGGCGCTGTAGAAATTCATCCATACAAAAAAGCTATTTCCAGATATCAGCAATGCGCGTTGAACTGTTTACTCGCAAATTTTCTTCCACGCGAAAACACATTTTGCAGAATATTTTAAGTATTCATTAAATCTTAGGTGTGAAGCTCAATTTTTGTACGTAACCAAAACCTTACAAAGAATTTTAGTCATGAACAAGCTGCTTAAATAGTTCGAAGATTTAAAAAGTGTTAATCCGAATTTTTGGTAACCTCCAGAAAGGTTGATCTAAACCTCGCGTGCAAATTTTAAGTTATCACTGAAACTATAGACTTGTATAACCGCTTGAAATAGTGAATTTAGTCACGAAAGTTGGTATTCGTCTGAAATAGGTAGTTGAACATCGGAATGTTTCACATAGGAAGTCTAAAAGTGTTTCCCGCACAAAACAGATTTTACGGATAAAATAAGCGGCGGTACGACCGATCATCTTAGCGGCTTAAAAGTAATGAAGTTCTTTGGTTTTTCGCCACTAGATTGCGCATAAACAGTTGAGCAAGCAAATAAACCATCGGTGATTAATGGACATACACACAAAACTGCTGCTTTTTTCATCATTTTCAGCAGAGGGGTCTTAAAACTGATAGTAAATTCTCACGTTGGAAAGAATGGCACGATGCCTTGTCAAACGCAAGAAATTTTAATTGGTGAAAACAGTTACTGGACTAGCAACATCTTCTCCACAATTTCTGAAACATTTTTCAGATTTTGGTAAAGGTTCGAGTCCTTTTTCAACAAATTTGCAAACAACTGGCACGCATGCATAGAACTTCAAAAGCCGCAGGGCAATACAACGATGTAAACAGCCCATGTCCCATATATTAGTAATACCTGACATTAGTGCTACCAAAGCTCAACAGCAAACCTGGGTCTTCCATTCTCGACGACACGCAGAGGAAATCTTTTTTAACTCAGCTTTCAACGAATGTATGAAATGTGTTGAAGCAAAGAGAAAAACTTAGGAAACTGGTTGAGCAAGACAAACGCTTCAAAGATGAAACAAGCTACATGCTTACAGTCGAATAGTGGTGGTCAACACTCAGCAGTTTCAAGTTAAACAGACCAAAAGCGTCGAACCTGTTTGTGTGACTCATAGCAGCGGTTGCTAGAAGCTAGTCGTCACATATTTGGCGTTAGTTTTGCCTACTAGCTTCGGTGATGACAGCATTATTGGCATAGCGTGTGTTTGAAACTGCAGTTCGGGTGCTTCCTGTAAATCTTGCTTTAGCTTATCATGGTTTCACCATAAGCCTTGGCTTGCAATTTACAGGACTGAATATGCGTAAATGACCTAAGCCGATTTCCTAGCGAAACACTTTTGCGTGCGGATGTAGCTGCGTGTACGTGACACAACAAACTAAGATTTTTCTACTTTCAAGCATAAAACAGGCACCAAATTAATACCTACCCAACTAAGGTGTCCACAATGGTGACACAGACGAATTTAGGAAAAAGATTCCACGTAAATGTATGCATCCTCAGTCCGGAAATCGTATTAACCTACTATGTCTTCACAAAGTTGACACAGTCAAATCAGTCACCAAGTTGTTTTGTTAGGAAATCGCTTTCGCGTATTTTAGGGATCTTCAGACCTGTAAATTGCAAGCAAGGTTTACAAATACAATAGTGAGTAACTAAAACAAGATCTAGAAAATGCACGCGGATTGTAGCTTCAAACACAAGTTTTGACCATAGAGGAAAGCGGAAAAGCAAAACTGAAGCCAATTCCTGAACGACTAGTCTTAAGTAACAGGGAGACGAGTCAACAACCATAGCGGGTCGCGATACACAAGAGAAAACAATTTTGCGGCGAAGACATTTTATATACCTTGCTTAGCCAGGTTTTGAAGTTTGTCTCTCACATCAGCACAATTCAAACATTTCTAGAAAGATGAGTTTGCAGGGATTTACTCTGTGTATCTTCGAGTAATTTAAGGCTCAAAATTTGCTGCGAGTTTTCGAAGAATCTGNTTGCCCTTCTCTGCTTTCATGTAAAAGCTGTAGCCTTCAGTTACGCGAGTATAGGCAGAGTAAATTCCTGCAAATTCCTTGTTGCGACTTACGCCCAATGGCCGTAGTGTCAAAAATGGAAGTGATGGAAGGCACTAAACTTAAAAAGACCTGACTTTCTGCAATCAACATACTTGCAATTTTTTCTGTTGAGAAATTCACAAAAAATAAGCTAATTTTTTGATGCCACATTAAAAAGCAAGGGCACGCCGTTCCCACTCGCAAGCAGTAAAACAGTGGAACGATTTCCCAGCGTTCCCACCGACTACACCACACGTTACAGTTAAATGTGATAATCAAAGCCTGCCTACGTTTGCAGATGAGTTTCATGAAATACGGATTTTACTTCTCAACCACCTTACAAACTTTTTATATACAGTCTTTGCACCAAGTGTTATTGAGCCAGCAGATCAAACACAATTATTTATTTTGTGTTTCCCTTTGTAGTATATTTCAAAGCCTTGGAAGCTGACTCAATACCGTCGCCACAAGGGGCGTTTTGGTGGGCTTAGTCCCCCAAAACAGAGCTCCAAGTCCATTCAAATTGAAATATGAAACAATATAAATTAGTGGGTTTGTCAAATTTTCAAATGTCAAACCATCCTGCACGAACGTAAACCCCCCTATTGAAACTTTCTGACGACGGTTCTGAGCTGACTGCGCCTGATAAACACGTTTTTTCTTTTGTAATACCTATATTTATCAGGCCCAGACAACGCATGGACAGGGACACGACACAAATACATCCTATTATTTTACTATTTTACAAAGGTCTGTGATGGAGTTATCCATAACCATTTTAAAATGAAAACTGTCATATAGCATATCATGCTGAGGGAGATTTAAAAACACATGCACCTAGATTTGTTTTGAAGCTGAAACTCATGTGAGTCTGAAAAATCTCTACATAGGCAGCGCTTGATTTCTTTCTTACCAGACGCGAAAAAAATTTATGATAACATAGACAATAAAGAAAATGTAGCATTACCTTACAAGAAAATTGTAGCTTTTTGAATAAATTAAGCTTCGCTTAACCAGAAATTGTACTGCTTAGCCATAAGAAAATGTAAAATAGGCGCCAAGAAACTTTATTTGAGCAACTGGTTGCGTGGAACAGACGGCATTCATGACAGCTTTGCGAAAGACTGATTTCACCGTGCTTTGCCCCAGGAGTGAGAAATCAGTTTCTTCGTGTCTGAAGCTGTTTGTGACGTGATGGCCGAGGAAGCAATGTCTCAAATTCCACCCATTAACTTTGAGCAGCAAGCACCCATGATTGCGTAAGGCTTGTAAGCTATTGGTTTCATTGCTGCATGTGCAAGTGCAGAAATAACTTGGTTCAGGACAAATGTTGTACATTTCTGCAGCCATCACTTAATGAAGCGAGTGTTTATTGAAGTGCGTTTCACGTCGAAATTTTGCTTGAGTTGACCTTTGCACTGCTTGCAGAGAATGTTAGATTTTTCCTAGTTTAGGAGATGCTTGTTTGGAAACACAAAATTTTGGGAAAAATCTTTCTGTGAATATTATTTTGTTTTTTCTGGTTACGCTTTTCTCCATCAATAAGACGCTTGTTCTTTGTAACGACGATGTGACGGCAATCATAGTTGCACGTAAAAAGAAATGATGCGCCGTGCCAAGGCCTAACTCATAAACCAGTAAGGCTACTAGATCAAAACCATCAACAGGAGCATTACTTAAATTAAAAACTAGAAACTTTAATTTAAAGTTCTTTACTAAGTTTCAAACTGAGAGGAACAAAATGTCACGTTTAAAAAATTAAAAACAAACTTAATTTAGGTCTGCTTTGAAAAAATGCAGAAAGATATGAAAATATCGTAGTATTAATAAATGTAAAAAAGAAGCAGAAAAAGTTATTTCCACACCTGTACATGTATAGAAAGCAAGACTTTTTCAATGTGAACATTTTAAGAAATTTTCAAATGCAGGCGAACCTCTGTCATTTGAAATCTTATCATCTGTCAGCTGCAAAACTTTCCTAACGCGTAAAAGTGCGAATTACTGTTATTATCGGAAAACAAAGATTAAAATGAAAAGGTCTGATACAGGTCAAAGTCTTTGTTGGTGTGGCAGGAACGGCGCAGAACATCACCAACCAATTTTTTAAAGGCCATTATCGTTTCCTGTATATTTATCTGCAGCACCAAATAGTGAAATATTTTTTATTCTTATGCTAACTGTTTTTTACAGAAGCTTTTCTCAGTTGCCGCGTGACTAGCATTGCACATCTATTTTTAGTAAGACTGTGTGCCACTACGTTTTTTTGTCGCCACGTCGTGAGGAAACTCATGATAGAACATCATGAGTAGATGTTCTATTTCAATTCCGAAACACGCTGTCTAAGCATTTTGTATCCTTGAGTTCTTTGAATAAACCTGTGATATGGACCATGTGTGTGAGCCAAACGAATAAATAAACAACACAAAATTGCTCCATGGCGCAATTTACCAAAGCACTTAAACCTCTGAAGAAGAGTTCTAATGTCTAACATTCTTCCTGATTGTTGAAACAATATCCTTAACCCAATATTCTCGTCTTGACTGCACGTCAGGTTATTAATTAGCCCTCATGTGCTTTCTGTATCAAACACTTCACTGGATTATCATGGAGACTACACAGAACGATATGTTTTATTTTCATTCGATTAGGTTTTCTACGACAATTTTGATTTACAGAGTTGCTGTGACTTATCTTTCAGGTAAGTCGTTACTGCATGTGCCGAACTTACTTTTAATGGAAGGAAAGCCTTTTTCAGATGCAGGCTAATAAGACATTCGTTTGAAAGAATTTTAAACATTTGTGAGATTTTTTAAGGTGGGTTGAAGTTGTCAAAACGTTTTTTACTTTTCAAACAAAAACAAAATAAAAACATTTTTTTTTTACTTTTACTTCAATCCTTTGCTTGCAATGCAAATCAATAACTTTTTTGCATATTGTTGTTTTAATCAATATACCCTGTGTTCAGGTACAGGCATGTCATTTTCTGTGAATATGTTTTGCACCTTTTGCGATATCCTTACTATGTTTTCTTTCGTTTTAGTGAGGTCGTTACGCGGTTGTTTTGGGTAAAAAGTTTGTAATCATTTCTTTTCGTTGCTAAAGCTATCAATAGGACTTTGAAAAACTTTGAAATGTCTGTGCATTTCAGAAAACATGAATTCTAATATTTTATTTCATTGCTCTGTATTCTTGACACTTCGCGACACAGATTAAAAAAACAAACATATTCCACCAAATGCATTACTATTAAAATATAACGTAGCAAAGCATGGTGGAGTCTTCGATTTGCTTTGAGCGGAGGAATCATTTCTCAGTTTATTTGATGAAGGCATTTGCTGATTGCTGCCACGTACTGTGCTGGGAAAGTACCAGATGTTTGGAAAATATTCAAAAGATGGTGAGGACGTGATATGAGAAGCATATGAAAAAGCTACGAATGACCAGAAATTGATCAAGCAGGTGAGAGAAATGAGCATCAGTTACTAACACCTTCCAAAACTGATTCTTGCAATGGAGAGTTAAGGATCCATGTGAAAATTCTCTTGATTTTAGACGTGATCTACTGAATCTCAGAACATACTTAATATTTAGACTTATCAACTTGTATGTCTTGCACATTTGGCGGAAGTATGACTTCATATCAACAAATGATGAAGACGATGTCGTTATACTATGTTATATAACATTTTAAAGAGTGTCATGCAGGGGTAAGATTTGTTATCATTAGATGAATGACTTGCAGCAGCACCTAAATAAATATCACTTTAATGGCGTTACCCTATTCCAAACGCAAAAGCCTGCATTACAGTTAAATGTAAAGTCCAATCACTCATTATTTTGTGCAGCAGCGTGTGCACTGACAAATTGTAAACTTGATTGTCTTTACTCCATAATAAACTTGAATTTTGAAAAATCTCGATCGCATGTGGCCTACAGAGTCTTTAACAACTGCACTGGCAACGAGATGCTGACCTGTGTTATATGCTTGTTATGTTTGTGTTGGTGATCAAGACATAAGCGTTTGCTCTTTTTTTATGACATATTTAAAAAAAGAATTGGAATTCATTGATGTGATAAAGTTTGTTCAATGTGATTAATGCTTTTAAGAGACCTCGGATTTAATGCCTTTGAAAATTCAAAACGTGAATGTTTCACATTATTAAATTAAGCCTGAAGTGCCAATGCAGGTTCTAAAAGTTGTTTTGCAGTCAACAAAGCCTGCGCGTTTCGTTTTACTCTGCAATTTGGTCTCGAAAAACCAATTTTGTTATGGCGCTACCTGCTGTGGCTTTAGAGATAACAAGCTTCGCATTTTAAGGCATGCTTTTTTATTTAGACTAACTATCATTATTCTTTAATGGCCACGCAAAAATATTGTTTCTTTTTTCTAATACTCATAGTGAACAATATACGCGGCATGTATTCCTCATGCAAAGCATTCTACGTTTACCTGCTCTGCACTTCGCCTTATACATTTGCGTTCGCACTATCACGTTTGATGACATCAAATGTTCAAATGCTTAGGCCAGACTTGTATCTATAGTTTCCAACACTTAAAAGGGACAAAAATATTGCCTTCTGCTTTATTTACAACTATCAGGGATTTTACAATGCCAGGATGACATTGTGCAACTCGTCTGTGAGAAAGCTGGCAAAGATGCGCACAAAAGTATACACAAGCAAATTCTCTGTTTTGAGCAAGATGTAGATAATTATACACCGCGATCAGTCATTTGCGTTTTGTAATTTTGCATGTGATTATCAAAACTAAAATCAGAAGTATTTCAGTAAATACAGCTGGCAGCCTGACAATTTTCCTGTGAGAAAAGCTTATATCAGGTAACTGCTAGCAACGTTTTTGCGGAATTGCTGTAAATCCCCTTATCACGGCCTCCAAATAAACCACGGGATTTTCCTGCGCTTGCAACAGGTTGAGGAAAAACTTCAGTTCCTTAGTTTCCTATTGGATTTCGATTGATTTGTTTTCTTCATCCACTTCCTCACAAGTTGTGCTGCAAGTGCCCTGGAAGCAAGGAAGCAGGAAATTTACAAAACTGATTCACGGCGGAGTTCGTTTAGGCGTTATATGTAGTCTGGTGAGTTTACCTTGGCTGAATAATAAAACTAAAGAGCAATGCAAACGAAGTTATAACGCAGACATTTAGGTACTCACTGTTGCTATCTGCTATCGCCAGTGTTGTATCTGCAGCAAGAACGTTGTACGCTTCGCAAGCAGCAATGACATTGACCCCATGCAGACGTAAAGCCCAATGTGGCCATAGTGACCTCAGTGACACAGTGATTGATCCTAAACTACTGAGCAAGTACACAACTGCGGAGAGAGCAAATAATGTAACATAGAAATGAATTCATTGATAAAAATACTTGCTAGATGACGCACCATAATCTTTTACCTGTGGTTATTCGTATGTTCACTACGTTTTTCATTTGTTTGTTTTGATTGCGCTTTCTCAAAAACCAGTATGGAAACGACGTTCCACATGTTTGTATTTTTCTTTCGCGTCCAGAGCTGCTATTTAAAAGCAGTTCACTTCAAGTAAATACTTAAAAATTGTTTCATTTTCTGGCACGAGAAATGGTTTAGGAATTAAAAATGTGTATTTACCGCTAGCGCTAAATAATTTTTACTCATTTTGAAAAAAAATTTGTAAAATCAATTCGCTTCCATTTTTCACAAGGAAACTGCTGACGCTGTGACCATGTCAGTTTTCCACAGAACGTACCGTTCAGTTCCAAGCCAGAGGGTGCCCACATTATTTGAAACAAATAAGCAACAAATAAATGATGTCACGAAAGTCTTTTCTTTGTACTTACCAAGCTTTCACTCAGATTTGTTTTCAATCACAACTATCTGACAGTCGCTTTGTGCGGCTAGTGAATGGCTTTCAAAGAAAATGGCGCCATCGTGAAATAATCAAGTTACGAAAATTGTGATATTATACCTACCAGATGTTAAACAGCAAAAAGCGACTGCTGAAGAAAGCCATCATTTTTTAAAACTGCTAAGCAGTTTCTGAGTTTGTGCCAAAAGGTGTTGTGAATATTTTGTGCAAATCGACAACCGCAAAAATGAAATCGCTGAAGCAGTCGGACCCTTTTCACAAAAAAAACAAATCGCGGATCGTCAGACAAAATTAGTTTAAAATACCAACAGAACAAGAACACTGCTTTGAAATGTAAGTAAGTAAATGTAATGTACTGTATGATACTTGAACAGCCATAATCAAAAAAAGAGCATGTCGTTTTAACAAAACAACGAATGAAAACTTAGCGAAAACTTACGGATAACCTTTGCGTGTTAGGCTAATTCTTTGTTTGGTTTGGCTGTCTGTCGTCTCTTTGCACAATTCTGTTTGCAGCCAATTCTCGCTTTACAATAATTTCAAATTGGTGCTGTTCGCTTGTCACAACTTATCCCTGTCTTCATCTTGGAAAGTTCCCGGTCACGTTTCCTCGTAGACGCGACAAACAAAGTTTCACCACATGAAAAGAACGAATACATTGAGTTTCTAGATTTTCAAAGTGCCAGCCGAGTGTATGTATTGATTAGGTTGATCCGAGGATCCAGAGAAGGCTTTGAAGTATGTGCAAATGATCCGAGGATTCAGAGAAATCTTTGAAGTATGTGCAATTGCAAATGATGCGAGGATACAGAGAAGTCTTTGAAGTATGTGCAGTTGTTTTCACAAGGTTTTGCAAACTTTGCTAGTTTTGTTCATCCAGCATAGAGGCATGAGACTTAGGACAGGGGCATGATTGCGACACCAACTGATTTGGGGCAATGCTAAAATGCAAGCTTCGAATATTGCATCTCTTTCAGCAGTTCTGATTGCGGAATATCCAGGCAATGTTAACGATATAACAATCGAGGCAGTGCATTCAAGCTTGTTTGGTTTCGTTAACTCAAGTCTTTATAAATTTTTTAGAGTCCGACACATGTTTCGCATAGAAGTAGATATAACAATCTCGTTTTGTCTCTACGGCGCGATGCAAGTGTACTGAGTTGTTGCACGTCCACTAGAATGCAATGCTTTGAGTGTTTCGGAACGAAAGGAGGATTTGACGATTTGAAAACCTTTTTTCATGAACTCGCACTTCCAGACAGATCTGCAGCAACGTCATGCAGAGCGTCGCGAAGCTTCGCGGTTGCGGGTTTCGGTGAATGTGGTCGTTTCCAGTTTCGCACAAGGCTCTGTGAAGAGCAATCGATCAAATGTGGCTAAAATCAGTCACGCTTCCAGCATCTGACTGACAGCGAAATCCCAGGTTTTGTGATTACAAAACTGTACCCATAAATTATATCATGTTATGCAGCCTGGTTATTAGCATTCTTTGTCATTTTAAGTCAGAATTTCGCAGATTCGAAAACACGTAAAGTAAAGGCTGTTTCAAGAAAAACTACGACAGTTTGTCAAGAGGTTTGGAGGGCCAAAAAAGAAAAGGGGCTATGTAATAAATGCAAATAGCAACTCTGATACGTTGTTTTAAATATTTTCACTGCAAATATTTTTTCATGACCATTGTAACATTTACAGCAAGTTAGGTAGTAGATTACAATACATAACAAGCAGTTAAAAACTATTTTGATTGTTAGGAAGTGTTCAGCATGTTTCTTCATCGCTTTATAAGCCGAAAATATTTCTAGCAAGACACAATAAATATTTGGTATTTTTAGCTTGTATTTGTTTGTCGACTCACAGGTCATAGTATAGTACTGTCACAGTTTGGCAGAAATGTTTGACAAGAACACAGCTTTTTCAAATGTTCTCTGCACTTCAATTGCTTAACTGAAAAGCTAAATTGGGCAAGCATGAAGCTGCAGAGAGTATGACAAAACTTTTCGCCAAAAGCAATTTGTGAATTTCATCACAAAGAAAATAAAACCTGAAAGGCTGTGTGCCTTGATGCGTAGGTCAGCGGTGCGTATTTAATCCGTAATACCTTTAACGTTTTTAGGGAAATGGACATTTTCAAAAGTTATTTATCGCTTCTCTTTTTTGTCTGAACCCCCCGAGTTTTCACTTTCACAAATGTTTGAGCGTAAGACAAGTGTTTCACATGGTTTTGGAAAATTGAAAACAAAGTAAAAGGTTTTCTTGAAAAAAATTAGACTAAAAATTCAATGAGCCGTAGCAAATTCCTAAATTCTCCACTTGAAACCACTTCTTGATAATACACGTGCTGGTTGCAATAGCCTCTGGCAGCTCGATGTCTTGGGTATGTGCGTGGAAATGTCTTGGTTCAAAGAGCGTGAAATGACACAGAAAAGAACGTTTCACATTAAAGCTCGTGTATCTGACATGTTGAAATAAATCTACGGAAATTATACCTTTGTGCACGCCAGGTAAAACGTGATAGCGGCAGTGAAATCACCAAATGCATATTTCCTTTTTTCTACAAAAGATGAGCGACGGAGGAAAAAATGATGGGGTTTTATATGCTTCGGTTCTCTCAGACCAAAGGGCACTCGTTTAACATGCTGGCGAAACGTGCTTCGCACGGCTGAGATTATTTTAATGATGACCGGGAGTCGACATGTTGCTTATGTTTCTTAACGTAGGTTTTGAACATCGCTATTAAAATATTTGTTGTTTTATTGTCTTTAGCATCAATAAATTTTACTGAATTCGGAATCATCTGCCCATTTGTCTGATGTGCAAAGAGAACTCGTCGGTGATTCTCGATCCAACTTTGGAGGAAGCAACCTGACTGCACGTTTGACAATGACTCCCAAACTCTGCGGTAGATAAACGATTGTCGTTGATAATGTTTGATCAATACAGCACCAACAAATTAAAATCTGCTTCCCCAGATTGGCTGCGGCTTTTCTGTCTCGTCACTCTTCTGAAGGGATCAATTCAAGGCCCCGTGTCTGCTGCAAATCCTCAATACTACGGATGGCGAATAACTGAAAACTTCTTGTGCGACTCGCTGGTGCTTAACAAAGATTACGTAAGTTTTGCTAGAGATGCACCTCACACGTGCGCGTAAATGCTTTTGTTTGCTGCAGCGTTCAGCAGAAATGAAAACAAAAGAGCAACAAAAAGAACAAGGGAAGCAGATGCTCCTAAATGCTGTGGCTGCGAGCGGGAATTTGCAGGCTTTGAAACGATATTACTTTAACCTCGGTGTCAACGAGGTAAAACGCTGGTAAACAATGATCACAATTTTGTAGCATTGTAGAAAATCGGGAACACTTGCTGATCGTCGTACTTATCGTTAAAACCGTGCTTGCAAAGTTTTACCAATAAACAGCAATCCATTGTAACTGCCAAGCTGATTTATTCTTTGGCATACCGTAATATGACAGTCATGCTACCATATCAAAAAAATTCATGTCATCAAATGCAAAGCACAATGTGCCTGATAGATCACGTAATAGAGACAGTTACCACCCCAATTTTACTAAATATTTTCTGCCTGTATAAAACTTTGTAACGCAAAATAATAAAATTATATCCTACATACTGACATCGACAAAATTGCTATGAAAAATTATATGGGACATTTTTTAAAACCAACAGGGGAAGTACACAAAATGCAATAATTTATCAACAGAACCCCATAAGTAAAAATTATAGCCTGTGAATATAGTTTTTTTGTGAAGAAAAACAGAAAGTAGGTCTACTCGCGGAACACCTTGAAGGCCTTCTCGTACCACTGGTGGCACGCGTATCACAGTTTACAAATCACTCCTTTGCTTAGCGAGATCGCATAGCAAAACAAAATATTGATTTTATTGTTAGATGATATATATAACACAAAATTCATAAAAGTTCAATCACAGTGACGAAACAAGAAAACATCTGCAGCCATACTGAAGTGATACGATGTTCTAAACCAGGAGTGTCAAATTCAAATTGCTTCCAGGGAAAACGAGGACTATTAAAATTACCCAAGGGGGGCGTTGTGACCATTGAACAATGACGCTGACTCGACAATGGCAGTACTTGGACCTTACTAAAAACGGCTTTTAAAGCTTATTGCCTGCAAATGGTATCGTTAGATATAGGCAGGCAAGTCATTTCAACCCTCTTTTCTTTCGATTAAAACGCACTTCTTGACTCGCTGGCGGAACATAAAAATAAATAAGTTAATTGTAAATAGCGGCGATAAAAAGAAAAAAAGAAATAACTTAAGCGATAATTTTTTGCAAATTTCAAAAAGCATCGCGAGCTGCGTGTTTGAGACCCTTGTTCTAAACAGTACCAAAGCTGGGATATAGCCGCTAAAGGTGAGGTGTACCTAATTTAGGCATAAGTGGCAAACGGATTTCATTTGCTTGTCCTGTGTATGTAATGGAAGTCTATAGTCTTGTGTTTTGCATGCATTATGTACCAATCAATTCTTTAAAGACAATACAGAAAAATAGACATTTTGGCACTCTTTATATTCCCCATAATCCAACGGTGGGACCCGTTATTCGACAGTCCTGTATGCAAGTTACAGGCGGGAGAAAGAACAACTTTCAACTTTATGCCAACTTTGCTTATGTTCTGACTGACGTGTTAGGTTGCGGAAAGTAGCTCGCAGCCTGCCGCGGCAGAAGAAATCTTGAGCGATTTGATCTTGTCTTAATTCGGAAAACAAATAAACGAAGAAGCAAAAGACGGTTAGCAACAAAAAATCTGTGTTAATCCGCACCAGAAATTTTAAGCAAAATGCTTGTCGTACTAATCGGATGTCACAAAAGACGCCGCCATTGAAAACCATTGTTGTTTTTTGACGTATTCTCGTTGTACTTAGAGATGCACGTATGCATGGTATGGTTTCAGTGCCTTTAGTTGCTACCAATGCACGATCTCAGGAAGCTTTATACGAAAAACGTATTTTAAAAACGTTGTCATTATCTCATGATTGAAGTCTAACTGCACCACCAACGTATACAAGTATGTATTCGATTTTTTTCTTGCCGATACTCACAAAGGTTGCCCAGTCGACCCTGTCCTGTACCAATACTTCTATTCTAAAACAGATATTCTGACATAAGTTCATGTTCACTTCGCAGAGAGCCACGTTTTTCAAAGACAACAGCCTTCGCCAACATTGGAGTGTTTGTTGCCCAAACGTAAGTATGAGGCAAATGCGAACAATTTGAATTTACTGTTGCACGAGCTTGGTTCTGCATAAATAACGTTCAAAGTTTCTGTACCATGTGAGGCAAATAACGGACAAGGGCGCAGCGATAGCTCAGTCGAACAGTGTCCTCCTCTCAGTTGAGAGGTTGGGTTCTCGATCCACGGCCACTGAGTGAATCGTAGTAGCGCTCCTTGGGGAAGAGTGTTAACGTCAGACGCTCCGACAATCAGCCGATTTCATGCTGTAGCCTGATGTCAATTGTTGTCACCTAAATGCTAACAGTAAAAATAAGAGCAAAGAATGTTTACTTTATGTAGGAGCCTATGTCGTTAAACCTTGCGTAGGCTTTTTGATGAAAAAAGATGCATTTTTGACGTTTGAACTGCAAAGTCTTGAAATACTCCAGCCTAGTAAAAACATTTGGTGCGACTTTGTGGCAAGTTGTCTCTGGTGCATAACGTGGAAACTACAGTATGCTTCAGTGTCATTCTATAGACAGCTCTTATTTTGCTTTTAATATTTTTGCGAGTAGTCTCACCTGATGCGCAAAGCCTCCCGGCAGGCTTGTGACTGTAATTGCGTCACTAGGTTCGCTGGCTGACTTTTTAACGTTGTCTGACTTGACTGCGCTCAATTAGTTTCTCAAAGAGGTGATGCGATGATCCCGATCACGGCAAAATATTTGTAATAAAAGTTGCGAATGGTTAGTAGCTTGGTTAGCGGCTCGAACAATGTGGTTTCGGCGCCACCACCAATTACAGTGAACATGGGACAAACGTGCGTATGTTTTTTACAGACTTCCAGTCAACACCATGTCACAGATCTGAATTCATCGATCAGTGCAATGAAAGCAAGTTGTCATGAGATCCTCTCCGTAGTGGCGTGTTTTCGAAAGAGGTAATTTGATTTCTTGTAATAGTTGAACGTGACTGATATTGATGTTCAAGCTCACTGAAATGGCCGTTTTGACGTTATGCAGTGTTTTGCTGCAATAAATGTTGACATGAGAGTTAAGTGTCCTGAAGACAAACATCTCCATGAGGTGCTTCTTCGCTGTGGTATCAGACAAAGAAGCGTGTTTGTTTCTAAAAGAAAATAGATAAGAATGCTTTATCCAAAAAATATTTAGAATTTAGCACGCTTGAGTGCAGCCACAGAAATATGATTACAACACATAAGAGAGCAGTAGGCTATACTGTTTTTGAAGCGGGTAGTCTCACTGACTTTATCATATGTTGTGAAAAATTACTTGCACCGAGATTTGCTATCTTTGTCATTCAATTTTTCCGACGATGTTGCTTTCGAAAGGTCCAACGTGGTTTTGCTCATGATCACTTGTTTTACGTTGTTGTTTTTGTATCTAGATGAAGTTTTCAGATNATAAACATCAATAAAATTCGTACGTTCACTTAAAGACTCAGGTAAATAAACGCTTCTGCCTCTAACAGCCAAACCCAATATGACAAACAATTGTTAATACAAGCGACCTGGCCTGTTGTATCTAATGTTGCACTGGTGCTATCATAACTGCGAGTGGCACGTGGCATTGTTCTGTCCGAGCTCGTAAATCATCTTAATTTCATAATACTTTAGTCAAAATGTTTAGCGGGATAGAGAGTGTAAAGAGCTTTGTGGTGATCTCCCAAGAGTTTGAGATCGTTGTTGCTATTGAGAGACTTAAATCTCAAAAGTCGTAATTCATCCATAAATTGAAATATAATCTGTGTACCCTGCAAAAGCCTTGGCAGTTTGACCGAGTCTGCAGAAAGTATGAAATTTACTAGATTGTTAAGCTCATCGTCATAAACAAGGTTTGTGCAAATTATATTACACAGGCATGGGCAATATTGTTTAAAGCTACCTTGCATTCTAGAAAACCACTAATTCTGAAATAAATAATCCAAACAAATGCATTTATACATTTGAGGCCAAGAAAGCATTTAGAGGGATAAAAATTATTGAAAAATTAGCTTAGAAAATACGATTTAGACAAAAAGTGAGCATGACGAGCTCATGAAAGAAAATTGGCCAGGACCAAACGGAAACGATCTTCATTTATGTCATGAGCGTGTTTACTTGGAAGCGCGGTAAGACTTGAAAGGCTTCTTCACGTACTAATGACACCATGCGGTTGCTATTTGTGCATGGTAGAGTTTGTTCTCGATCTCACTCAGTTGCCATCGGGCTTCAAACATTTTTTCCATCAGATAAAGCAAGCTTGTTCTTGCTTCTCAAACCTGGACTTTCATTGCAAAACGGAAGCAAGGGTGAGATGTTCCACATTCAGCGATTGTTTAGATGCAGCTGAATGGGACGAACGATCACAGTAAGCAAATACAGGCAGGAGTATTTTGTTTGTGGGCACACCAACTGTCAACACTAGAAAATGAATCGCGGGCAATTTTTGTGAATGCGAAAGCAGCAATTTAACATAACGACCAAAACCTTCTCAGTGATTGTCCCCATTCAGCGGGGCAGCACAACAAAGGGCACGCCATAAGTTCGAAAATGCCACGCGATCGATGAAGTTAAAAATAAAGGCGACTTTTCTGTTTGGCGTAAACAACAATAATTCGCGTTTATGTTACAGTAACTTAAACCAGAGCGTTTATTTACATGCGGCTAACTACTGTCAAAAACTAGCAACTAAGTTACTAACTGCAGTCCTGCTGTCATGTTTGACGTCATCTTGTTTGACAGCGAAGCCTGTTTCCAATGCCAGAAATTATTTAAACATCGCGTAGAACAGGACTAGATTATATGAAAATTTTTTGCACGTATTCCTATTCGAGTTGAGTACCCCAACCTTAAAGATACGAGTGTAACGTTCACTGAAAAATGTTCCTTTTTTACGCTCACTTTTTCTTTTCATGTGCGGCTGCCGGTGTAAAGGATTTGATTACTTGATGTTGCCAATGGGATGATAAACGAACAGTTTGACTAAGCTTTTTCCGTCATAAATATCAGGCTTCTCCATTCAAATGGTATTTGTCCTATGTGATAGGACGGTGGGCTTGAAATTTCTCCCATCGTTTTATGTCGTATAACAGGAATGTTCTCAAGGTGAATACCATTGTATTCTTACAGCACAGTAAGTATTAAACGTAGAGTCTCTGTGCCATGGCGGAGTGATGCGACGACCCCAAAATAAGATTGGTGGGGTCTTTTCAGGTAAAAACTAAAAATAGGTCTTCCAATATTCATTGGTTTCTAATTGAACGTTCAGTGTGTTTCAGCTACGGCTCTGTAGAGGTTGGACCTCAGACATGCACATGATATAGTCAGAACCGTCGCCAGAAAGTTTTCAATGGGGGGGCTTTGCAGTTCTGCGGTGGGGCTTTGCGTTTGTTTGAGGGGAGCTTGAGATTATAAAATTAACCACAACCCTACTTATTTATAGTGTTTCACGTTTCAATTTGGGGGACTTGGGGATTGGTTTGGGGGGCTA
>JGI24021J15306_10002505_pt1 | contig 19961 bp, 9 predicted proteins | sample Ectturendosymbi1_FD_15306 | JGI IMG/M metagenome (IMG submission 15306)
ATGAGTACAAGCTTGAATCATTGCAAGAAGATGGGAGCAGAACCAGGCAGGAGATTCCTCAAACAGCCGGCTGCAAAGCTAGAGCCTGTAATTGTTGTTACTTGCAGTATGTAGTTATTTTCGATTCCTATAGTTAAGACACCAAGAAAAACTAAAATAATAGATTTTACCAAGAAACAAAACAATGTTCAAGCGTTTGTAAATTTGCTTATTTGCTCAATAATGCTTTTCAGTAGACAATATTTTCTTCAAGAAGTCTTTGTTCGATTTTTGTATCGTAGAAATCACAGCAGGAAAAGCCAGTATTAATTGACTTCTAGACAAGGGCTTTCACATTCTGCGTCTGAACACTTATCATATCACATGCTATTCAAACTTGCTGACTCAATGCAAAACCGGAACTTTTTGGTTGACTGACCGGGACAGAGCCTTTAAACCGGGACTGTCCCGGCTAAAACGGGACGTATGGTATGCCTACTTATGAGTGAAATGATGTTCCAGTTACGAGCCTGTAGCGTGTTTGCGGTAACGCGTGGCTTTCAAGTTCCCAAGAGTAAAAGCACTCTGTGCTGTCCTCATTCGCAACGTGGGGCCTCCAGTTGTGGTGCGGCGCAGGCCCTGGTGACAGGCGCGACGATCGATGCCCGGTGGTTCTATGAATTTTGTGGGTTTCATGCAAGGGCGTAACGAGGGGGACAAGGGGCACAATTGCCCGGGCGCCAATTCACTATGGGGGCGCTGAATCACTGCGGGGAGCCGAATTACTGCGGGAGTCGCCAAAAAGTCCCAACAATGTCATAAGTACTTTCCTCAGTACAGTAAATTTGCTTTCGAAAGAGTTCAGGTTCCACCACGAGGGCGCCAAACTTCGACCATGAGGGCGCCGGTTCGACCACAGGGGCGCCAAACTTGCTTTTTGCCCCAGGCGCCATCTAACCTCGTTACGCCCTTGATTTCATGGTAGCAGCTATGAATTGACATATGGGCAGTAATCCACTCATTATTGAAAAAATAAAAAGATATCGATAGGACTCCTCAACAGAGCGCATAAAAATCGGCTACTGAAATAAACTTAATTCGTGTGTTGCAAGCCTTTTCAACACCATCGGTGCTGATTGACGCATATGTGCGTCATACGTTCAAACACGAAGTGCCGAATGACGCATATATGCGTCACTCAATCGAGTATGTCGGGTGCGGATTGATGTAGGCCAGTGCTTTTCAACCTTTTTCGTTGCGGTGCACCCTTAAAGATGTTTTGACGAAGTCATGCACCCTATTTACTTAAACTCATGCACCCTATTTACTGACACTTCCCCCATGTCCCCCATTTAATTTCGCCCATGTCTGTAAGTACCCTGGTCTAAATATGCAAGTCCCCTAATTCAGTAACTCAGCTACATAATGCAATTGATAATGGCTCATAGTCTGTCGCTTATGAATCACAAATAATCATCTAGATCAGTGGTTCTCAAACGGGTGCCACTTGACTCACTAAGTGAGGAATTTGCAATTCCTGGGAGGAACTGGCGAGGAAAAACCTTGGATGAAAAAACCTTTAGTTTTTGTTATTTGTTTATACAACACATAAAAACTGCACGAAGTTGGTTTAAATGGGGATGTCTACAGTACGTGAGAACAAGCAGCTTTAACTGCAGTGACTGACGTCATAAGAGTATGTTTGGTTCATAATCGTCTGTGGCATCTTAACAGTGGGTAGTGTTAAATTTTTGCAATTATCTTGTTTGTGATTTTTAGTGGGGAGGAACTGACAGCGTTTGGGTTTGTAAGGGAGGAATATGAAAAAACTTTGAGAACCAGTGATCTGGATACAACAATTAGCTTGATGTGGTGTGATGCTTATGCACCACGCTTTAGAATCTGCAAAGTCTCGGATAAATCCTGAAAGTCATTGGTTGGTTAATGGTTCATTTTTTCTAGCAGAAAGTTTTTGTAAAAATTATCTGTTAAGTGTGACAAGTTCGTGATGCACCTTTGTGAAACATTTCTTAGTGGTGCACCTTTATTTTTGTGCACCCTAGGGTGTACCGTGCACACCGGTTGAAGAGCGCTGATGTAGGCTACATAAACGCCAACGCGATAACTTTTTGTGCTTGTTTGTTTGCAACGAATTTTTTCCAAAATGTTCATCATAACAAGACACATTAATCCTGAAAATTTCATACAAATTGGCCAACACTTTCTGAGTTATGGAGTTTGGTAGCAAACCATCTTGCTAGGTCTACGCTACCAGACTTTTTCAAAGAAGGTAGGTGCGAACAGTTGTTTTGTAACACACAATACCATTTTTTGTACTTATTTGGTTGCAGTGAAAATTTACAGTAATGTTCTCCATACCTACCCGCATAATCCTTAAATTTCAGGTAATATCAGCAAGAATTTTTTTAGTTATGCAGTTTGGTATACAGCAACAATTTGCTAGGCCTAGGCTACAACACTTTTTGCAAAACACTGAGGTCTTGACAGTTGTTGCATGTGTAAGGATAACTTTTTTTAGTTGTATTGGTGCAAAGACAATTTACGTATATAATGCTCATCATAACTATTCTCATCATCTCTGAAAATTTGAAGTAATTCTAAGGAAAAGCTTCGGAGTTAGGTTCGTTCGTTCTGAAACTACAGACGCGCGTAGGCTACAAAACTTTATCCTATTCAGCAGGGTTGAGCAGTAGATTCTGTAAAGTACCATAGCTCTTTCAAAACTAAAGTTTTTACAACCACAATTTACAAGAATTATCTTAGGATTGTTGTGGATTTTTCCTGAAAGTTCGAATTCAATGCATCAAGAATTTTGCGAGTTAATAATTTTTGAAACGAACAACCCGACTCTGGTCCCAACGCATCGGACTAATTGTTTGTGCGCGTGGCTCGCAACCATGGGCGGCGGAAGGGGTGGCCAAGCCCCCCCCCACTGGATTGTGAAATTATTGGCAAAAAAGCCTTTTTTTTCAATTTCAAGGGGTAAAAAACAAATTTTATCACTTTTGGCCCCTCCTTGTAAAAACTTTTGGGAAAATCTCCCACTTGCCAACCCCTGGAAAAATCCTTCCAACGCCCATGCACGCTAATTTGGGTTCAGTAGTTGTTGGCTAGGGCGGTAGTTGTTGGAATCTCCGCCCAATCTTCGTGTGAAAATGCATCATAGCTGAAAAATTGAGGTCAATTAGGCAAGTACTTTGTGAGTTATTCCAATCTGAGTATATCTGTTGGATGAAATTAACCTAAAAACGGTCCCGCACAAGCTGAATAATCGCGTGGAATTCACACCAGGCGCGCAACCAGGGGGAGGGGGCATTTGAGGCATTTGCCCCCAGCAATTTTCATAACATTGCATAGAAATTTTGACATATTTGCAGAAACTTTCAAAGAATAAAGACGCAATTGTATATTCTAAGCATTTTAAAGAAAAGTCTTATTGGAATTTTTCTTTGTACGACTGGTTAATTATCTCCTTACAAAATTTATCTTGAGACAGCCCATCTGATCGAAAATTTCGTAAATGATTGGTATTTTAACCAAAAATGTACTGGAATTGTCAAAATGTCGGAGATAGTTTTAAATATTGGCATTTCTAAGACATTTTTTTATCCTTTTGTTAGTGTACAACTTTTCTTTGAGACAGGCCTGAATTTTGCCTCACGAAACTTTATAACATTAGGGTACTGTTAAACTTTGCAAACTGCTGAAACTTTTGAAGTGATAAGAGAAATTTGACATGTTGGTTGTTATAAGAGTTTGCGGTCGCGTGATTATTTTTGTTGAGGACAAATCGGATCGCTATATGAACTTAGGTCACTTCTTAAAAAAACGTTTAGTTGCATTTTCGGTTCGAAACCTGATCGTTTTTCTAATTTTAGCGTGAGGACCGTTTCACGTTTTAGTGTCTTCCTAGGTTGTTACCAGTACCACGGCTTGGGAAAAAGGGTTTAGTAAAGTGTCATGTGAGTGCTAGTGAAGTGTTGAACGCACCTTCCTACTACACCACTTTGGCTCCCAATGGCGCTTTGCCAGATCCTACCTTTTGCAACCAGTGCAAGCCATGAAAACTCACGGGCTTCAACTTGCTTCTAAAAACTTTAACACAAGTCGTGGATGCCAGAAAAGGCCTGTTTGCCCTAAACACACCTGATCCATAATGCGCCAAAGGCACCAGACTCTTTATCCGTTTTTCCCAAAATGGAAGCATTCAACGATCCCCTCATTTTGAAATAGGATATCCCTCAAGTTTGGGATCTTCATTAGTGATAGAAATCCAAACACATGCCAAAATAGGGCTAGAACGAATTTGCTAAAACAAGACGAAGAGCTAGGCAGGTTTACTAGTAGCTTATACATGTTCAACATTAAAGCCATGACTGCACTAGTTGAGTACGGACAAAATGTAAAAAAACGTATATCGGGTAGCTGAGGAAAAAACGGGAAAAGACGATTGTTTTAGGTTTGTAAATGAATGCGATTTTGAGGGATAAAAGCTCAACATCATTTGGATCGGGTGTCTCAAACTCAAATCCATCCGTGGGCCAAATTCGGACCTACAAAGTAACCCAAGGGACGCATTATGATGTTGTGACGCAACAATGGCGGTACCTCATATTTAAAAGAAACAGCTTTTACATCTTATTTCCTGCGAAAGGTATCGTGAGTTACAGGCAAATAATTTCTAGCCGTCTCTACCTTCGATTAAAAGTCTCAACGTTTATTTAAAAAGAGCTTCTTCACTCGATTGCCAACCACTTTTAAACACTGGTGAATAAACTAACTTAGTGTTGTTTGTATGAAATTTCCCAAACGCATCGCGAACCGCACAAAATGCCCTCGCGAGCCGTGTGTTTGAGACCCCAGTTTTAGATAGTACTGTACTGCTGTTAGTCACTGCGCAGTTTATTAGCGAATTGTTGATTAAGTTAAGCACAATGTTTTAATGATGTTTGTAATACTGACGCATCACAATCAAAGTATACGCTCATCATTCAGTGAGTTGTTGAGTTTTGTATAAAATAGTCCTGTAGCTGAAGAAGCCCTCTCTAGTTCCACTGATGTGGGTTTGTTTGTATGTAAGGCAATGTACAGTTTTTCAAGGTTATTTGACCTCTTCTTTCCAGCCTCAAAAAGACACATTTCCTTTATCATAATTTGCGATCGGATCTCTTCTTGTGCCGGAATGGTTTTGTGGTCTTCACTCTCAAGGATTACATGGATTCTGTGTTTTATTTCAAATGGTTGATTAAACATGCAGTGCTTGAAGTCCCTCCATTTGTATAACGGAGCACAAATGCCACTTTGGTGTTTGTTGAGCCTTAGGCTATTATATGAGAAGTGGCTATAAGTTTCTGGGTTTCTTTGGTTACTAACTGCAACTGAATGCGTATGATTAAGGATCTAATAGTTTCTAAAAGAAAGCCAAATATTTTGTAGAAAGTCATTGCAAACTGAAAAGGAATGAATCGGTTCTGCAAGGAATCACAGCTTTTGTACGAAACAGCAAATAACAGCTTGTACAGTAAATAAAATAACTAGTAACTACGGTGTAGTTTTGAAGAACTACCTCACATGGTAGTTATTTAATTAGGCTAGCGACAAGACTAAACTTCGCGAAGACACCTATTACGGGAAAAATGAAGTCATGTTCAGTGTAAATAGGTCAACTGAACGAAGTTATAAACGGACCAACAACGAACGTGCGGTAGTCAGTGAGCAAAACCCGCACATTCGCGCTTCCAGGTAAAAGTTGAAGGTTCAAATGTGCTAATTTGGCCGTTGCACACGCCACTCTTCAACTTCAGTGTTATCAGAATTATTCATATTTAAATGTACAGCAATTCTAGCTTTTTTAAAATATCCAGGTTTGCTGGTTGCAAAATGGGTTAAGGGTAGTAGAAAATAGCCAAAAACGGGTTTCGGGTTCGGGTAAACCCGTTTGGAAACACTAGAACCAGTGTTTGTTTAGGCTACTAATTTTTACTCTGGCCTGGTCGTTCGGTCAGCATCTTGATTAAAACTGAAAGTTCTCATTTTTCGTAAATGTTGCGAAGAAAACTATATCTGTGACCGTTTGCGAAAAAGTTGTACCACGGTTGAATAAGCATGGTGACATCATCGAACAAAATTTCATGAAAATTGTCCCCCCGAAATGAAGAGCTGGTTGCGCCCGTGATTCACACCGTGCTGGAGGTATTCATGCAGCATTTGCATGTTATAATCATGGCAATGGCACCATTTTTAAACTGATCGGGCGCCATTTTATGGCATGTTGGGTGCCATTTCATAGCAAAACGAATTTCGTGGAAAAAACGTGAAATTTCGTGTGACCCGACATTGACTGGAGCTTGCAAACCAATGATTCAAAGTGACTCGATGGTTCTCGTGACTCGACTCTGAGTCGACCAAGTCATGACTCTGACTCGTCTCAAGAAAGTTTTAAATGACTCTGACTCGAGTTTCTTGTGACTATGACTAGACAAAATTGACTCGGGCACATCACCGCCTATCAGTATCTGATACTCAGTCACTGACACATCTAACAAATAAAATTGGATAAAACATTACCAGGAATTTTATTAATAGGTCTTGTCTGAATGTTATGTAAGTTTAACTGACAGGAAATTTTTGGTAACGTTTATTGGATTTTCTTTTGTTGAGAGCAGCAGGTTTGCGGTTTTATGTGAGAACGGAAACCTCTACTGCTACTGGTGGATTGTAATTTTACCCATAATGCCGACAGCACTTTGAGGTTCTTTCTCGCCTTGCCACCAGTAAAGATGGGTCACCAAAATATCTGGCACTCGCATCCGCGAAAGTATGGTCGTGGTTCCCGTTGTTGGTAAGTTTAGTGTTTAATTTCGTGGTTTTGAAATTCTTAATCATGAATCTCATGCAATAATCAAAAAAGCGTCCTTATTTGTTTTAGGGAAATAGAACGCTTTTCTTTTCTAAATTTCTATTTTTGTTATTGTTGCGCCAACACTTCATCCATAAATCCTGTTCTTTGAGGAATAGTAAATATCGTACTTAACTTTGCGAAAAACAAACATTAGGGATAAAGTCAAGGTTTCAAACCATAATAATTGGTTGCAGCGGATCTGTATGTGAAAGATTTTAGAATCAATGCGGGGTAGTCTACATGGTAAGTAGGGATTGTAAATGAAAGGCAGTGTCCGCTTTTCCGCCAGGAGGATGGATGGCAGCAGCAAAAGGCTTGGTTGGTAGAAAGGAAGTAAATATAACTAAAAGACAAACCTACAACCTAACCTTAACTGTAGCTCTAAGCTAACCTAACGATAAGCTAACCTAACCTATCAATAACCTAATGCTAAGCTAACACTAACCTAACGCTTAGACCCCAAGCTAACGCTAACCTAACCATAAATCAAACCTAAGTGATCCTAATATAACAACACTAACCCGTAAAGGTAACACCTAAGCAGAGCCTGGAAAAAAACAAAGAAAAAAAGAGAAGGCGAATCGAACCGGCAACCATTGGCATAGCAGCCGTAACACTTAACGATTACACCACGAGCAGGACAGCGTGTTCCTGACAAAGTGACCTTTTTCTTTGTATTGTGTCATGCCATAAGCCGAATGTTCGATTGGCGGCAAAATAGCTCCGGACGGTTTGTTGCTGCCGTCATCTTGGCGATAAAATAGACACTACCTAAATGAAATGTTAGCGTGTGGCCCAGGGATTGCAAATGAGATGTTAGCCTGTGGCAAGTGCTACATTGCAGTGAAGAAAACGTTTTGCGTGCAACAGCGCAGGAATTTTCCAGGAACCTGAACATTCCCCAGTAAACCCCTTCATTTGTGATTTTAGTTTTGGGATTTGTGTAGCAGGCAAATAAAGTTAAATTTCATGAACAAAGGTGTGAATTCACACAATAACAATCATTTAAAAAAATATCACAGTATACATTTTCTAAATTACAAACAATCCAATTTCAGCAGTTGCTCATCAAGAACCATTAGTTTTAGACCTTGCATTTCATTTAATTTTCATCAAATTTCACCTAAAATATGCTCTACAGACCCGGTAAAAGTCTCAAATGATGCGGCAAATATGCGGCAAGTCTTCTAGTCTGCACTCGAAAAAAATTTTTGCTTGGGGGTTGCAGGTTTTTTGTGAGTGACGTCGTAAGTGGAGGACTTTTAGGCCAACTTTGCCTGGCCCTGGGCGCCAACCGTTAGGAGGTAGTATTTAGCTGAAGTTTTTACTGGAAACTAGACTACAATATCAGTCTTTTGATACTTTGGATAACTTGCTGGGGTTTCGGGTTTAAAAGTTCTGATGTAAGTTTGTAAAAATATTTGACTAATTAGATAATTAATTTGTTTATTTTAGATCATACCTTTTGAACCAGAAACGCTAGAAAGTTGATCAAAGGCTCATAAGACTCGGACTTGAGCCTAGTTTCCAATGAAAACTTCCGCGAAACACTTTGGCCAAGCGGTTGGGCCCTAGGCCAGGGAACATGACCCAAAATGACCCTAAAACTACTACTTCACTTATGACGTCAGTCACAAAAAAAAATCCGCACCCCCAACCAAAAATTTTTTTCGAGTGCAATCTATTAGACTGGCTGATCCGTTTGAGCCCTTGAACAGCTCTCTAGCGCAATTGGCGGAGGAGCTAGGGCGTTGGTAAGGCAACCGAAAATTGCTGTTTTTTAGGCTGAAATAGAAGTGCGAATATATCGTAGACCGGCTCTCAAAGTGTTAATTTTGTTGGCAATATTGAAATGATTTCAAATGCTGAGTAAATAATTTTTAATAGCATGATTATTACCTTGATATTTGTAACTTCTCTAGGTGCATGAAACTGAGTTAGCTTGGTCAAGGTAGAAATTTAGGGTAAAGTGACTCTTTGCAGCCTGCCAGGATATTCTGCAATTCATGGTGCATGTGATAATAAATTAGTTGCCCATTCCTGCTGTCAAGCAAAGCTAACTTTAAAATCTACTATTTCTTATTTATAATAAAAATGTGATGCCACTTGTTGTTTTTGATTTGTGGCATCTCTGAATTAACAGTTGCTTTACTTAATAGTAACCATGACACAAAAGCAATCACAGAAAATGTTTAAATTGCCTACAAAAGAGTTACACTAAATTCTGTGGCAAGCATGTGCTTGTAATTACAAGTCCTCTGTCATAACAAAAAATTGTGACACGCCTGCCAATTACCATTTGTAGATCTGTCAAAGTAAGAAGTGTGTGGTGGTTCAGAAAGTGCACTGACAAAAAGTTCATTAACCTACTTGCTGAGCATGCTAGACCATTTATACTCTTATTTTTGTCATGTTTCTTGTTTTTGTGTTATTCTGGCAGTCCACACCATGTGTTAGTTCTGCACTGAAATTCAGTAACTCCAGATATGCCGCACATGCTATACCTCAATGTTCATGTCATGTGTGGCATCTTGCGGAGTTTTACCATTGACAGAAAGCTATTTCTGAATTGCTCTTACGTTATCCACTAAGCAAATGCGTAAGCAGGGCTATCATACTGTTGTAAATAGCAATTGACAAGTAGCACTGTTTACCACATAAAATTGGTCCTAGGTGAAAAAGCACAACCAGATTCATATGTTAAGCGCATCACATTATAAGGCACTCTTTCGATTTTTGAGAAAATTTGAGGATTTTAAGTGCACCTTACAGTTTGAAAAATACGGTATACTTTTGCTTTGCTAGATTTCGTATGAACATCAAACACCAACCAGAGTCTTCAACAGGGGTGGACATTCTTAGATTTGACAGAAGTCTTTCAATTGGGGTGTTGGAGCTTAATTTGCGGGAGCTAAGCACACGATAGACCCCTGTAGCGATGTGACTGACCCATGTGATGACAAATTTATAAGCATTTATTGTTATGCATGTTACTTAGTGAGATTTCTGGCATTCCATGTCTTGAACAATCTTTCAAATCTGTAAGTCACACCCCGACTTTCTAAGGTAAACAACTGGTATAAAATTTTGCGACTTATATGCAAATAAATGTGGTATTTACCTAAGGAGTCGAATGTGGCTGGGGTTGGACAGGCCACTCTTAGGTAATTACCTAAGTAATCTGCAACACTGTCATGTTCTGGATATTTTTATGTCGCTGCAGCTTGGAGGCTTGGTGTTGGTAGGTAGTACATACCATTATTTAAATTAAATCTTGGTAACTGTCCTTGACCTGTGTAGGTTTTACCTTTTAAATGACATTCATGGATTGTCCTTGCTTGAGCTCCAGCAGAAGGACACAACATTTGGTTATTTGGTAGAGCTCCTACATTGCAATTAACTTTCCAAGTTTATTAGGTGCAGTGCTGACTGTCACAAGTGCCAAGAATGGCTTGTAAATTATATGTGTTACGGGTAATGATTGAGCTGTTTTGCACATGCAGTTTTTTAATTTCTGTTGCACCCTTCGAACTTTGTAACTATATTTTACATACAGAACTTCTGTAAGATACATCTTTTTTATTTGGCTTTAAATGTCTGTTGCATTTGATTGACTTTCACAAGCTAATCTTTACTGCCACATCCGACCTTCGACCCAACAAAGAAATAGCAGTTTTTAGGATGAAGATCATAAGCTATCCACACAGCTTGGTTTTGAGTCGTATATCGCCACACAACACAAGGACAACCTATGTTAACAGGTTGTTACTTCAATGTGCATGAAGGATCGAATAGTTTTTAGAATGACAAAATATAAAACGTTCTGAACTTTAGAGAAACAAAGCTTCATTTTAATAATCTAGATTTTAATAATCACTTTCACCAAAGGTTTCAAGCATATTCATGATCCTAATGCTCTGTATGAAGATAACTAAACAATTACCTGTTATTTGCGTTGTTTTGAATTCATTGCTTTTAGAAGTAGATAAACCCGTGTTAATCGGAAATTTCCTTTCATGCTCGTTGGGATGCGCTGTGGAAGTAATACTTTGTGTGTGTTGTGGAGCCCTGAGCGGGTTGTTCTTTTGTCCGCCCCGCACTTGCAGAAATTAAGACATCTTACCCGCTCCAGCCCCGCACTTTTTCTGTCCCAAACCTGCACCTGTCTAAACTACTAAAATGTGTCCGAAAACTACTAAGAGCTCAACGCTTGAAGATAAGTCTTACAAGTAGCAAAATCAGGCTGCTCAATCTTTTCATTGGCAACCAAAACTTTTCCACACATCTGATCTTCCGCAGTCAACAGATTTGAGGTGATAGAAAACACGTTTCTGTCGAGTTGTGACCAGTGTTCCCTCTAAGAAAATTTTATACTGAGCAAATGTGTATTAATGCGTATGCAATTGCACAACCATGAAGACGCACGAAGACATCAAATTCGCCATGTTACTAGTACGCAAGAATGACATTTCACTGCGCATTTGACCAGTTGCTCATCTTTGAGGGAACACTGGTTGTTATCAGCTGTGCGTTAAGCACTGTCTTATCCATTTGTAGGGCGTGCTAGATTGAGTTATTCCTCACCAAATACGACGGTAACACTGGAAGATGGAAATAATCACTTGCCTACCGCATGGCAAGAGTATGAGCTAATGTTTCGCAACAGTGGGTTGTTACATCAATGTAAAAATTGCTGCAGTGTAGACCTTCTGTCCTAAGTGCAATGCTGGCCAAGAACTTCGGTACATCCACGTGTTTTGCGAATTTTGAAGTGATTAAGTTCATGTGCTTTGGCTCAACGTTCCATTGCCCGCACAAAGAATTTCTCATCCCTCCCCGCACGCATAGCACTGCGGGCTCCCGCACACTCCCCACAAAAGCGGGTACCCGCAACCCGCGCATGACTCTAATTCCATAATATCCTGTTGCTACAACAGTAGAAAAGCAGAAATCGCTACATTCTCCACCCATTTTTAATTTTGCTTGTAAGCGCGTCTTGCAATCTCTTTGTTATGCTACAGTCGTATAACTGGAAATCGACATGGTCTCATTCGCAAATACGGACTGAACATCTCTCGGCAATGCTTCAGAGAGTTCGCCAAGGACATCGGATTCGTAAAGGTATTTGCCTACACCATTAATGCTGTGGCTTATACGAATGTCTCGTCTCGATCTCTTACTATTTACTTTTCGTGCAGCTTGATTAACTCCGTTCATGGATATCGGCAGCAGGCGGCGTTCATCGGATGTGGATGAATCAATCACGATCCTAAATGTTGTTATGAATCCCCAATAAATGTTTAAAGTTGGGTTAAATGTTTATTTCTTCGGAGGTTTCAAGTTATTTCAGAATCTGGCGTGGAGTCGCTGTAGGAGAATGATTGGGCGCATCTTGTAGGAGAGCAAGTTATTCAGTTATCGTACTTTTTCTGATAGTTCCTACGGATGTAGCAACGTAGCGTATGTTATGGATGCAGTCTGGGCTGGCAACTATCACTGATGTGGAAAAGGTGCAAATGATCTTCGTAATTAAGTCCGGTTTACCAGGCGGTTCTTAAGTCTTCAATGTTCCCGCAACGTGTTTTTGTCACTGTTGCGAGGAATTGAAGTCCGTAGATTTGGGCAAGGCTACAGCAAGATCGTGTGCTCTAAAGTACTGTATTTAACAGACGTTGAGAAATTGTGTGGCGCAAACCGACGTGACGTGACATGACCTCAGCCGACAATTCGATCAAGAAAGCCGTATGCGGTACTTCCGCGTCCAAGCGCTCAGAGATACATTCGGGGATATGCGTCAGCGTACCATCTGTAGACGTTGTCCTAAATAGTGGTTTTCTTAAAGCGCTGTTTTCCCAAACTGGCACATCAAGTAAATTTATAATAGACCAGCTGTGGCCGAACTGCGGAGAGTTTTCCGAAAATTTATATATTTGTTTTTATTTCTACTGCAAAATGTAGAAATATTGTAAAATGGTACTTTGGCAGCTAGCGTACCGTATTACTTCCGCAAGTCGTTCCACAAAGAAGTATGGTGTGACAGAAGAAGGGTAGACTGCAAAGAAATTCGTGTTTTTAGATTTTTATGTTGCGGCTCCTTGTAACTTGGGTTTTTAGGATACGCGGCTTATACATAGAGCAGGTTTGGCCACCCCTGTAACAGGCTAAGGGCCTGTGTTAAAAAAATTGACTGCTAGCAACGGAAGTGGTTCACTCGGCATTGCAAAGGTTCATGGTCAGATCAACAGTTCCGATATTTCACCTTGGCTAAATCTAAATCCGCGTTGGAATAGACAGGTAAGGTTTTCATAACTGTCAGCGCTACTGGGAAGAGTAAAAACATAAATGTGTTGTTTTTGTTTGTTTTTTCAGAAAAATGATTAAAAGTCAACACCCATTCAGGTTGGTGGCAAACTGCCGATAGTTGTGCAGTATATTGTTTTTGCTTGTTTCGTTTTTCTGGTCGTGGTCCTTTACCAAAGGCATTCGTCAGATGCAGCAGGATGATTATATCTATTGGAATTACCGTCAGATGGTCGTGATGACATCACGCGGCTTATATATGACTGCACTTGTAGCCAATAACGCAGATGTGTTGCTTCGAGATTTTTGAATGACGCAGTGTTTTCTCCAGGTTGTCGACGATGTTTCCCTTCAGGCAACCTGAAAGTGTGCCCTGCGGTGAGTTGGCTGTTTGATACGTTTTATAGGAATTGATTAAGTCCTATTACTCGATCCTCCGCAGACAAGTTGCAGGTTATGGCATTTCGAATATGTGATTTGCTGCAGTTCTGCATTTGTATGTGATTAGCAGTATGATTATATTATATTGGAATTACCGTCTGACTGTCTTGATGACTATTGCGGCTAAAATATGACTGCTTAAAAGCAGTTTGCTAGAATGTGTAGGTTCTCTCTGTGCGTTGCTTATCATATATTTTTACAGGTATCCGCCAAACTTTGCTACGCTACGGCTGTGCTGAAGGTACGTTGATTATTTACCGTTAATGGTGGGGTTAAAAACGACGATCTATATCAGACCTATAGAGCTCAAAGCTCGAAGGGCCTAATCGATGAATACGTAGTGTGAAAAAAAATAAGCAGCCAGCTATCCGAAGCAAATTAGAAACTTCTCGCAAGCTGCAAGAAAAGCTCCTGCGTCCGTATGTTGCGCGGACTTGTTCTATATTATATTTTTACACCGATCTTAAGCAATCGTTTCAAATATGCTTAGTGCACAGAATAACTTGTTACCTGCACCAACAATAAAAACTCCCCAAGCTGGGTGACTGAAGCAAAATGATTAATATCTGGAATTACCGTCAGACATTTGATGCTGACAGCATTGTCAATGATTGCTTCTACCCTGATTTGGATACATGTTCGGAATATGCCGTTTATTGAATAAATTCCATATCGTCCTTGAATATCGCTTTCATAGCGGCCAACCATTATTAGCCATTTGTAGTTGAATAGTTGCATGAATTCTCAAGCCTTGGCTTAAATTTATTTTACGTAGTTTATGGATATTCAGTTGTTTATGGAATTGAACCAACTTATGTTTCATTGCTTAACTCAATATCGCTTCCGTGCAGTTGTGGTGGACAATTGAACCTCGTCATAAGCTTTGTCTCCGCCCATCTGCGAGCTGCAAGATCTGGTCAAGGTCAGCGTTCGGCACCCGTACCAATTGCAACCTTTCATGTTTGTTTTAGCTGTGCAATAAAATACGAAATAGTACGCTCTCGTTGCATTGTCTCTTCTGCAATTGATTTCAGTTACGCGACGTACGAGGGAGCATATTCCAAGTATACAGTGCATAGCTTCAAACTGTTGCAAGATGTCTGTGAACTTTTAAGAGGTCTGCAAAAGCGAATGACGAGTTGGATCGGATTTTGTTCGTCGCAATTTTTAAAAAAGATTGAGAATGTCTGCATTTCCGTTTCGATTGGTTGCTACGCAATAATACTCGTAAGAGACGAGGGCTCCTGCCTGTTCAATTAAAACAGTACGTGTCGCGAAATGACTGAGTGAGCAAACTTGGCAGCAGCAAAAAGCTGGGAATGTAGGTTGCAGGCCATAAATACGTAAAAACTCAGCTGTTGCAAGGTAGGATGGATTAGGTCATTGGCCGATATGGACCCCCAGGGGTCAATCGGACCATCCAAGTAACGGGTTAGAATGGGGGTAAGGAATAACTGCTTGGGTCTACTGGAGCAGTGAAGCCTCCAATTCAAGATGATTGTTATCGGGCAAGGAATGCAAACAGCCTATTTCAACAAATCAAACCAACTTACGAGGGCGCGTATTATTTCACCATGCATTTCAAGTGGAAAGTACTTAAATTTATTTAGTCATACTTTCCTTGTACACTATTAGTAACTGTTGGGCTAGGCAACAGGGTGTACCAAAAATTGCGTACGTTAATTTGGGGGTCCACGTGCAGAAAAGTTTGAGAACGACTTTTAACTAGAGTCTGTAATGCATAAGGGTTATTGCATTTTATTGAGGTCCAATTTGCAGTTAGTTTTTTTCTGGAAATAGTAGCAGAATCACCATCTTCCATAGTAATATCATCAGCTGCAAGTGAAAACGAACGGAGTGTGTAGAGGCTGTTTCGTCTACGGAATTATGATGCAAGGAGCAACTTGTCTGTTTTGATCCAAGTCCATGTCCAAAGCAAGATGTTGAAAGGTTTGTGGATAACTTGCGAAGATTTTTCTGCCAGTGGTTTAAAATGTCATAGCAATATGTGGATTTGTCCGACCTACCAGGATTCTCTCTCGTTTATTTCAGCTTTGTTTCTCCAGCTCTGTTGCGGTAGACGCTATAATTGTAAAGTGAAAAAATATCGACTTGAAGGTCCCCATGATTGAACCGGCTCGTTACAAATTTTAACCATAGCAGAAGAATATTAATGGCACTAAGCCCATTACGTCCAGTAACATCTCCTTTACGTCCCGTGCCGGCCACTGCAGAGGCCGGTACATCTTTGATCAACCATAACTCGTGAACGGATCGAGCTAGAAAGTCAGTGAAAGCATCCCAGTACCCACAAGACAGCAAGAAATCGAAAGGCAAACACATACTGTACCTTTGCATTTGAAATTTTTGAGAAAAATCCATATTTGTGCATTTGCCGTACTGAAATTTTAGCAAAATTCGGAATAAATGCTAAAAAACGCACACCGCATCCAGTCTAGCCGATCCGGTTATTGCGCTTCGCCGACCGCCGGAATACTCGAAAACAGGATCCTTTCGAAAAAAGTCGACTTGGGCCGTTTCGGGGGGAAAATTTGAGGGTCCAACAGTGTAGGTTGAGAAAATTTAGTTCTAGATCACTGTTTGGGGTCTGACAGCTTAAAGTACGATATTGCCCCTAAAAATAAAAATGCAGCAGAAATAGAATCACTCCTGGCTTACTATACATTTTCTTGTAAATTTTACAAAAATTTTTATATCTGATTTATCAAGATAATTGGCTTTGTGACTCCAAAATTACATTTCGCGACCCATAGTTTGAGAAGCCCTGTTCTACGCCATAGGCCGATGGTTGACACCACGAAGACAAATTTTTCAAAGCAGTAAAGTATTGTCGCAACACCCTCAGCTAACCATATGAAGTAAGCCTAATGTAGACATGTTTTTCCAAGTAAAGCTCACGAGATCAGTTCTCGTTGATTTAACCATTATAGAGCTTCAATCTGTTTGCGGGAAATCTTGTGAAAACAACCAGACGTAGGATCCAATACTGCTTTTTGTCAGTGGAAAATAAAACATCAACTAAGTAGGCTACCGCTATTTTTCTTTTTCATTCTTTTTTTGTAACCACTTTCATTAAGAATGCCCGCATGTCACGTCCAGATGTGCCATATTGTCGTGTTGTTACTGTACTGATAAGAGTCTATAGTAGACATCTGCATTTCCGCTCGTTTCAAGGTGAATTGTGAAGTTATGCTTCTGCGCAGTTTCGTAAAATTTTTAGTTAATTTTGAGTTGTCATATGGTCAATGGTTTATTGTTTCATATGACTCAGCCAACAAGCAGAAGCATCATAGGAAAGAAAGAATTGCGCGGGGCCTACAAAAACGCGGGGCCCTAGGCCATGGCCTATATGCGTAAATCCGTCACTGGCTGTAGCATGTGATACTAGTGAGCCTTCATAGGAGAGTGCAGCTTCAAGCACCCAATTTGTTCATAATAGCAATGTTTGCTTAGTGCATAAGCAGATGTGCCATACACAAAAACTCAAGTTTTGTAAAAATAAAGTTGATAAACACATGTTTTTCGAACATTCCTATTTTTATCGAAGGATTTCTTTTTTATGTCCCTGAGTTGAAAAGGTTAGACAAATTTCTCATTTCTTGTGATGTTGTACCTTTGTGAACATTTCCATCAGAAAATAAGACAATATGCAATTGTTATAGCAGTGGCCACACTACATCTTTTAATTTATAAAGACATTTTCTTCTTAGTTTACAAAGTATTCTTGTATTGTTGCTGTTGTGCTGCAAACATTGTAAATAAGCAAGGCTACAGGTATCAGAAATTGCATTTTTTGAGCGTCATGAGTAGGCCACTCAGTTTTTCTACAGATATTTCAGGTATATTAGGTGGTTTGAATTTAGCCCATGCTTGAAGTCACAGCTGGTTTGAAGCTTGACTAGTAACCAGGGACGGATATAGGGAGCGCGGAGCCCGAGGCCATCTCAGTTTTTGGGGCCCCACGCAAGTGTGACCTATTTTGCCGTTTGCGTGAAAAGCGTGAAAGTATGCCCCTCTTGTGTGTAGCGCCCCCTCAACTTCATTTTCGTTTGTTAACAATCCGATATTTAATTTAACCCTTATCGCTTATGTGCTTTTGATGCCATATGGCTACAGACAGAGCCGAATCACCTGCACTCCATACCCCCAAATGGGTGGAGGGCACGCTGCTACAGGGGCCCAAAATTTAGGCCCCTCATCACTTAGCCACCCAAAGAAAGATTAGACCCACCAAATTGAAATATGAAGCAATGGAAATCAGTGAAGTTGGGGACCCTTTGAAATTTTGGTTGGCATGCGGAAGAATTTTGTCATTGATTTTGCCAATTTCGGCACGCAAACCGAAAAAGGTTGCCCACCCCTGCTCTACCATAGGCCCATAGGCGTGCGAGGCAGGGTGGGGGGGCTTCTGCCTCCCGGCTTGAAAAATTGCAGGGCAAATTCTGTTTTCAGGCCAAGCGCAAGTTGCTCAAAATTCCTGAATGATAAAAAATATTTCAATCCAGTGAAAATTTTCAGGGCAAGCGCAAGTTGCTAAAAAATCCTGAATGATAAAAAATATGCATTCAGTAAGTGAATTCAAAGCACACTCTGTTCTTCAGGGCAAGCGCAAGTTGCTCAAAAATCCTGAATGATAAAAAATTTCAGTACAGTGAAGAATTGCAGGTCAAATCTGTTTTTCAGGGCAAGCACAAGTTGCTCAAAAATCCTGAATGATAAAAATATTTCAATCCAGTGAAAATTTTCAGGGCAAACTCTGTTTTCAGGACAAGCGCAAGTTGCTCAAGATTCCTGAGTAATAAAAATATTTCAAAACAGTGAAAAGTTTCAGGGCAACTCTGTTTTTCAGGGCAAGCGCAAGTTGCTCAAAAATCCTGAATGATAAAAAATATTTCAATACAGTGAAGAAATTCAGGTCAAATCTGTTTTTCAGGGCAAGTGCAAGTTGCTCAAAAATCCTGAATGATAAAAAGTATACAGTCAATATAGTGAAAATTTTCAGTGATAACTCTGTTTTTCAGGGCAAGTGCAAGTTGTTCAAAAATGCTGAACGATGAAAAATTTTTCAATACAGTGTATTCAGTGTATATTCACTTGGGGGTTCCTGTGTAAATTGGGCTAGTTTAGTTTGTAATCTGGACTAAAGACGTGACTGGTCATAATGGTTTTGATCTAGACCAGCTATGTCCAACCCAAATGTCTTACTGAGCCAAAACGTATGTCACTATCTGGACCAGGGCGCACATTGAAGGACATATTAATGAAGGCCGACCATTGAATGGCTTACTTTGATCTTATCAAATGATTTTAGCTTAAGTTAATGTACAGAAAGCGTTCGAATCCTCATTGCAATGGTAACAGATGTGATAAAGTGGCACTGAAAACCAACTGCATCAAAAATGTCAGATTCAGGATTATCAAAATAAGGACAGGTTGTCAGTATATAGGATACATTTACTACAGCGAAAACCTAAACAGGGCCGCATGCAGCCCGCGGGTTGGGCATAGCTGATCCTGACCAAGCCCTCGTTTTCTGTAAAAAAACGAACAATCGGATGTCGGTAGGTCAACAGCTTGATCTAAGAATTCGGTAAGCTCCTTTGAGTGCGCGTGTTTAAATGATTGCTCAAGCGCATAGCACTTACGATAACACAGGCAGGTGTAGGGTCAGACCCTTCGGTCCGGAAGCGACGCTTTTAACCATTGCGTTGCGCCATCGAAATCGCGTTCATATTTACATCAGTGAACGCAATTGCCATAAAGTTTCTTGTCTGGGATAACACAACACGCAAGGAACTTCACCCCATTGAGTACAAGCAAGGTAACTACAGAATTTGCCTATAACGGCACCTCGAGGGGATTGCAATAATGAACGTTATTGCCGAATTGACGTTTCACGCGAATTGAAATACATGTAAAAGATGCCATCGGGACCGCACAAAATGTAACATTGTAGGCGAATTGACGTTACAGACGAAGCCGTTATAAACGAATTCAACTGTACAGAACAGATTTATAACAGGTTTCAGACCCCATTCGGATTGCACTAAAAAAGTTAGTTTCAGGGCATCAGGGCAAATTGTTTGTTTTTAGAGCAAACTGTTATTTTCAGGGCAATTTTCCGCCCCCCGTCAGTAAAATGCCTTCCCGTACGCCAATGATAGGCCGATGATAAACAGCATGATGACAAGTTTTGCACAGAAGCAAAGTATTGTCACAACACCCTCAGTTAACCACTAAGTAAGCCCAATGTAAGACACGTTTTCCCCAGTGAAGCTCGCGAGAAAATGTTCTTGCT
>JGI24021J15306_10002506_pt1 | contig 19959 bp, 12 predicted proteins | sample Ectturendosymbi1_FD_15306 | JGI IMG/M metagenome (IMG submission 15306)
AATGCTCTCGTTAGAACGAACATTGACACAAAAGATGAAAGGTTAAGCCCGTAGACGCAGACCTTCTATTCGAGTCCGAAGACTCCAACAGTTGGCCATTCAACCATTGCAGCAAAAAGCGTTATATTTTGGATTTTTTGCTTGGTCTGTACTGGACACTGCACCGTGTCTGCCTCTCTGGGCAGTCAGTACAAAGATGTTGAGTAGCATGTAACTCTAGTTGTGCCTAAACGTTTGTTGGTCGTTGTTCTGAAAAAAATGGCAAGCTGGGGCCTTCGCGTTGGGAAAAATGTCTAGTGCGCCAGACTTTATTTTCACTGTACCCCCCACACTTTTTCATTTGTGATGGCCCTAATGTTAGCTTTATCGAAAACTGTGGGATCCTGCGTCGTGACCCAAACCGCTTTTAACAGCTAAGCGAGAATTTCCAATTGCTAAAAGCCCAGATAGGTTAGATTTGAATTATGAATTTCCCTAAGATGCAGCAGGAAGGACTTTTTCAAGTTGTTGTTCGCAACGTAAATTATCCAATGGAGAGGTGATGCAACTGAAATGGCTGGTGCACTCAGCTGGTAAAATTGGATATTTTGCTTCTTTGTAAACTTTTTTCAAGGTTTATGTCGCGCTGTCCATTCAGTGGTGTAGAGCTGAGGGGGCAAGAGCACCCCAAAAAGCTTTGATTTGTTGAAAATTAGGGTCAAATTTCTGAAAATTCGGGTACAGAGGTTTTGACATGTTTGTTTACTATTGAGTTATCTGACTTTTTTCTCCGAAAAAAAATTTTTGGTCCAGTGCTAGTGTGTGCTTAGCTGAGCATGAAAAATCCAGTTGCCACTTACAGGCAAGTGTCGAATGGTTTGAGGCTGAGCAAAAACTAACGAAAGGTTGCTCGTTGGATTCAAGTCATCACATTTATCATTTGCCGCTCCACCAAACTATCATTGTGTTTGGCTGTTTGCGAGTGTAAATAGGTAAAAAAACACTACTTCAAAGTCCGGGTACATCAACGTTAAGGACACCCCCAGCTCCTACACCACTGAATGAAAGCTTCAGTGCTGCTAGGCAAGGCAAAAATTGTGAATGTCATCCAGCACATTCGTTCCTGCTCATCACATTGAGCAGCTATATGCTTCTATTTGATCAATCAACCATGCGCATTATATATTGCGTTTAGTACGTTTTTTCTACATTCTGTGGCATGATAGTTATGAAATATTTCTAATTCATGAAGAACAGTTTGCACTGGTATCCATATCCCTGCATTATAGAATGACTATAAAATTGGGCTTTTGGGAAATTTTGGGCGGATGAATGGTTTGCTCACTAGTAAAGCCTATTTTTTTCGTGTATTGCATCATACAGAGTACAGTTGATCGTGCGCCCAGACCTTACCTTTAAACAAGGATGCGTCTGCGCTTGTGGTTGCCGAAAGTGAGAAAGGGTAATCAGTTCATGCTAGCAACTTTCTCCAAGTCGGTCATTCTTCGCAGGTACGTAGTCAGGTTTTAAGGTTTATGGGGAAAATACATTTTTAGGAGAAAATATTTTTGTTTTTATTATATGTTTAAGACAAATTTTTCTGGACACAACAAAATTCGGGAGGGCCACAAAAAACTTGGGGAGCCCTGCCCCCGAATGCCTCGCCCCGTGGCTAGGGGCCTGGTCGTTTGAACGAAAGTGGCGTTCACTCTCACAAGAGTGAACTATATTGCATTGCAGGTTCAATTCGCTTGTTCGGTTTGATTGAGGTAACTACGTAACTTTCCACTTGCGCCCGCCGCTCATATCTCCATTGCAGAGCTTCCTTTAGAATTTTCGGCTTAATTACGAGTGGTAGCGGTACACTGGCTGATGTCCACCACAACAGCACAATAGTCATGAACATGGACGTAGTTAGGGGACACGTTAGCTATGCCCACACCCCTCCAAATAAAAAGCATACTTTGTGGTATCATCTACAAACAGATGAATTCTAATAATCCGCCGTGTTTTTTGATATTCGTATAGGCCATTTTCTCAAAAAGGTCGTAGCACGGTTGACTGCGCACGATGACGTCATAAAGCACTGCTCAGAGGGGCCCAGCGTCTAAGTCTTGCATTGGGCCCCGCACCTGCTAGGGCCGGCCCTGGCACTTTCACTTCTACGACATCATTGTCGCATTTATGTCGTGGAGACAGACCTGTCTACAAGCGTTAAGCCTGCTTAGTGCTTTCAACACAATACATAGTGCACACATTTCCAGTGATTACGCAAAAACTACTGTATTTCGAAACTCACATCCCTCAAATATTATTTACATCAGGACGTAGGTGTCGGGTCAGTCTAATATGGCATTTATCAAAAAAGTTTTGTGTTGTCAAAAAAAATGGAATAGTTATATTTTCTTTCAGAGGTAAATTTTTTAGCGTAAAAGAGCCAAAAACCAAAAAATTTCTTAAGGCCAACCAACTCGAGATGATGCCAAAAGATCAAAAAAAATTTTTAGGCCAACCAATTTGCAACCAGACCAAATTTCTGAAATTTGACCGATAAAAGGCCAATCTGGTAACCCTGATCTGCTCCTGCAGGCTAAGGAGCGGGCACGAGTGATCTGCAATCTCATCACTGCATGACACCAGAACAGTGAACCTGGCTCTTGGGCAGTGTGAGTGTAGTCAAGCGAAATTTCTGGTGTCAAGCGTCAACTACTGGTATCAACTACTAATGTCAACTACTGGTGTCAAGCGAAATTTCTGACCTCTGCGAAATTTCCGACTTATTACTGTTTGTCAGTTATTTTGCTTCTCAGAGTAGAGGAATAAAGTTTGGCGTTTACTTTTATGATGTATGTTGTGTAAATTGAAACTTTTTGGTTAGACTTCAGATACCCCCCACAAGCTACAGTACGAGAATAACTATAACCACTGAAAAATATTGGACTTAATCTTAGACCTCAATTATTTTTCTTTTTCTAACCGTAAACCGACACGCTTACCTAAACACTAAACCGTAAGCCCTAATCATCAGTTTTCTCAGCCTAATTGATATGTAGAATATTACTCTGTGCATGCTCACATGGCGTGACGTCAGAAATTTTGCAAGTCAGGAATTTCGCTTGACACCGGCAAATAAACTGTCATTGCAAGAAATAAATCAATTAATCGGAATCGAGCTAGTGACGTCAAGTTTTCTAGAAAATTTTGGTTCTTAGTAGAAAGTTCCAGAAAAGGGCAAATGCCCATAGTTTGGATGTACCACGAGTTCGAAACTGTTTACTTGAGTTCAGTGTAAACGCGCACCCGTAGTAGTCATTCTTTTCGCATTTACATGTTCAGCAACAATGCTGACCTCAAAAACTAATAACAGAAATTATAGAAAAAACATTCTGAAGTTTATGCGTGCGCGAATAGCTGCCATAAATTTGTTTCAAGTTGATCTTGATAAATCATGAAATTACTTATGAGACTGATATGTAAGGCCACCTGTGCCCCCGTTGTCGCCCCTTTCGAAGGGCAGGGGGACAATGCCCCCGTAATGCACCCCCGTTCCGGCATCCCTGCAAACAACCATCAACGAATGTTGGAGTCATTTTTGTTGACAATACTTGCCAAGCTTTGACTGGTCGTGACGCTAAAAAACTTAGGTCTTAGTTGAAAATTAAAATTCGCAGTTGATGTTTAAAACACGGCATCAAGCTGATTAAGCAGTGATTTTTTTATTTAGTGTAAAGCACTACCTGGAAAAGAACACACAGGATAGAACAATGCATTTGACGAAAAAGAAATTCCTCGCCAACACGTTAGATATTCAACGCTTCTGCGTCAAACCGTTATTGGTTTGATAACGCTTCACCCAGTAACATAAAATATGCTTTGCTAAACGACACAAACACCTACAATAGGAAGTAATTACGGCGTTGGTATTTGTCCAACGCGTGTTTGTACTCTTTGCATCGAATCAATGGTGATCTAGATGATTGCAGTAGGCAACATGAATATGGTGGCCCATGCGTGCCACCCAAAAAAATTTTTGTTTCTGACATTTTTTTGAAAAAAAAAACAAAAAAACGTTTCAAAAACAAAAACAATTTCACCTTCGTTTCAAAAACACTTTCGTTTCGCCATTGTTTTCCAAATAACAACATTTTCGTTTAAAAAATTTTTATTTTCGTTTCGGAAACACTTCCACTTTTGTTTGCAAATTAAAATATTTTCGTTTCAAAAACAAAATTACTTTCGTTTCGCAAATGCTTTCTAAATAAAAACATTTTCGTTTTAAAAAAATGTATTTTCGTTTCGGAAACACTTCGCAAAATAAATCGAAAAAAAATCGCATCAGTTTTTTGTCTTGGCCTATGCGTGCCACCCTCTTTTGAGGGCCAATGTTTCCACTTGAGAAGACTTGATTTGCAGATTCTGCTACGTCGATGTCTGGCTCAGAAGCTCGCGATCATTTTGCGCGTACGTGTAGACCATTCTGAGTCTTTCCTTGTTGTGATGATCTACATTTGGGGAAATATCTTTGGGGGATTTGTGACGTAAGACTTACAACTTGTTGCGTAGAGTAGGTGAATGGTATCTTTTTGGCCAAAAGAAGCGGATAGATTGTGCGCATGGGTATGATGGTTGTGATGCAGTCAGTCAGTACTGGAATATGCTGGCCTGTAACCTTGGTTGGAAAGTTAAAAGCTAATTCGTGATTTTAGGGAGCCTAAAGACTTTTATTGGGGATCATTTGTCAAAGTTGCAACGTGTGCATGCCAAATTTCAACGTTTTTGGAAATTTAGGCAGAAATTTGATAACTAAAAAATTGAAGGGTAGCCTAATTGCTCCAGTTTTGATGACCTCCATACGTGTAACAGGCTCTCCGTGCCTTTACTTGGACAAGCGTCACTGCCAATCAGCAAAATCGATACTGCCTATCAGTATCACAGAACTGTGTCGAAAACTTTGCCACAAGGATCCCGTTTCCGAATGTTTCCGAAAGTGAAAGTGTTTTCGAAACGAAAAATTTTTTTTTAAAACGAAAATGTTTTTATTTAGAAAACATTTGCGAAACGAAAGTGTTTTCGAAACGAAAGTAAAATTGTTTTTGTTTTTGAAACGAAAAGATTTTAAATTGCAAACAAAAGTGAAAGTGTTTCCGAAACGAAAATAATTTTTTTTTTAAACGAAAATGTTCTTATTTGGAAAACATTTGCGAAATGAAAGTGTTTTCGAAATGAAAGTAAAATTTTTTGTTTTTGAAACCTTTTTTGTTTTTTTTAAAAAAAATGCCCGATACCAAATGTTTTCAGTCACTCAATGTTGTAGGGTGTAGGGGTGTAAGCGCATCCCCAAAAGTATTGGTTTGTCAAAATTTCGCGCAAAATTCCCAAAAAATCGGGTACAGAAATTTCGACACTTAATGAAATTACACTTTTTTGTTATTGAAAGCATGAATCAGTCTGACTCAGATCAACAAACTGTTTCTAGTTACTTGTTTTAGTTTCGGCGATTTAATGGGTAAATCAGATGATCCAGAAAATTTGTAGGGGGAACGCTTGCCGCAAAAAATTCTTTCGGAAAATTTAAGGAAATTCGAGCAAAACGTCTTTGCACCCCCAAACAATTGCCTGCTCTTACACCTGTGCTGTCACTAGTTGTTATGTTTACTTACCGTAAACAAAATTTGTGTTGGAAGCGAAACAGCTATTTCTGTACAGAACAAGCGCTGTAAAACTCGTTCACGGGTGACCTTCGTGCTTATTTTTTAAGTGCAGGTACACCAGTCAGGGCTGTGGAACCTGAATTTAAATTTCAGGCTCCAGTACCAGGCGTATTACTTTTGTGCCTCCGAATCCAAAATCTAGAAGTTTTTGGTTCCGGCTCCAGAACAGTTTGGTCCATTAGAAACTAATAACCATTGTTTTTTGTAACTCGCATGCCCCACAAACTATGTCTGTGGAACCGGAGCCCAAATTTCAAGCTCCGCTTCCACCATCTAAAAATTTTAGCTCCGGCTCCAGCCATCCAAACTGCTTGGGATTCGGCTTCACAGCCCTGACACCAGTAGTACAAACCTTTGACTGTTACGCTGCAGTCATGAATCGGGCAGCAATGAGTTTTGGCGCATGGTGTCCAATTTGGTTAATTGTTGTTAGGTGTTGTCTTGCCTATATTGAACTCCGTCAAAACGCTGCAGCATATCAGTTGATAACTACAAGCTGTTGCAGTTGACTGCATCGCCTTGAACTACTGAGAAAGATGGCAATTCGGGGCATTAACTAACAGGACAGCAACAGAGCTCCCTCACTGAGTTCACTCTACTACTACTAGGTTGCACTATCATTATATAGAGATAAGTGAATTACGATAATTCATTTGTGGTGACTATCACAGTGACTTGTGACTCATGGGCACCGTCTAGCGGTGACCATTTATTTACATGTGGCGCCATCTACCGGCCGCCACAAAGCCTATGCGCATAAGTCTACTTTAACCTCCAAAACTTGATCGCATCCTGAATCTCCTCGTCTTAGATTGCTCAGTGAGATTATTGGCTAGTTATTACAATCATCTGTCGAGCACAATTTGAAGTGAGCCTTGTCTTGGTCAATCAAGAAATTTATCCGTTTTGTGTAGCTTGCAAAAAAGTACAAACAGCTGATACAAATACGTTTAGCTTGAAACTTTGCTGTTCAAAAATTCATATACAAATGCAATACTTGATAGAAGTTCAATACAACAGTAGTGTCTAACAAACATCGGATCAAGTATCACGTTGGTGTGGAGCAAACGAAAGCAAAACCATTTTTGCAAAAGGCATAGCTGCGCCCAATGGAGCAAAAACCAAGCCTTTCATGCAGAAGAGACTGCGCTTTGTTGATTGATGATATTTGAAAAAGACTGCCAGTAAGTGTCAGTGAGCTATCATCGTGTACTTGGTTCATCTGGAGCAAGGTACTATGCAGTTAAACCTGGGAAAGAAAATTAACTGTCATACGTCTGTGTACACCACCGCCGCTGGGAGCAGCTGACGCTATCAAAATGTTCTTAGGATTATTATGTGGAGCAAAGCTTAGCACAGGTTTCTCGAGACGAAGACTGAAGTTAATGCTATTTGTAACCACCCACTGGAAGTCCAGCTAACTACTGCATTTTACTGATATAGTGAAACGCGCCTGAAAACAAACCCTTCGATATGGCTCGTGATACAAACAAAAACAAGCAACGAACAGTTCTTGTAGGGGCATTGACTAGATAACCTTCCGGTTCTTTCAATGCCCCGGCGTCCTTGCGCAAATATGATTTGCTTGCTGGAATACTAATTGTCGCCAAAATAAATCAACTCAACCCTCGTATGAACGAGTATGAAAGATTTTCAATATCTCGCACTTAAAAGATTATTATCATATCTCTCAACACCTTTCTAAGAAAGGTTGCTTAAAATAAATGAGGGTTGTTTTAAAATACTTTCAAATAATGGAAAGACATGAATAGCGAAAAGTCAAAGATTATACAGCCTTGGCCAAAGCTGTATGCGTTTATTCAAAGTTGTGGAAAATATATGTTTTGATCACCTGGGCAGACTATTACGTAGAATTTCTACCACAGGCGTAGCCAGGGGGGGAAGAGGGGCCATGCCCCCAACATTTTTAGAAAATATAGTCATTTTGTGCTTTGAGAGGCGTTTTTCCAAACAAAATAGTGTTATTCGCCTAAAAACAAACATTTTGGCCCCCCTCGATGTTTTCCCCCCTAAATTTTTGGGTTGGCTACGCCACTGAATTCTACCAGTCTATACAGTGATCAATGTTCCTCTTTCACCTTGTAATTTTTCAAAAACCACTCTGCAAAAAACTATACGACGCTGTATCAGCTGTGTACAAAGCAATCGTCTCACCATTAGAGTAATAGTTCATGGTTGATAAGCTGTTCGTGTTTGTCACCGCATTACCACCATAACTGGTAGTAATAGTTGCATACTCATGTTGGCCCAGAGAACTGACACCATTGTGCTTCAAATCGGAAGAACTCAGATTTATGATATTCATGCTGCCGTTGTAACTTGCTGGAGCAACTTTCGGAGACTTGCACTTATTTTTCTGCGGAAAATTTCCAAAGTTTGTTATTAAACTCTACTCTAAACGAGCGGTATGACCTTGTTATTGATTTCCATAATCCACAAACCAAACCTAAACGAGCAATATAGAGTTCAGTTATGCGGAAAATAAACACACTTTTACAGAAAAGTGGATTTAGAAAGAATAAATCTTCTTGCACGAAATGAACCCGCGTAACTGCTTTCACAAACAATTGATAAATCGGAAAGTTGCATGTAAAATATTTACTTAGACAAATTAGAAAAAATGTTATTTAAATATTCGGTTGGTACGACGCACGTATTGAGCAAGCCGTAAGATTAGCATCAGCCACCTCAGCAACATTAGTCAATTTTTGTAAAGACTGGTTTGTCGTACTGATAGAACGTGAAAATTATTCTGCAGGATGAAACACTCTTGTAAATAGCTTCAAACATCACCACATTTTTATAAGCTTCGGTTAAGCAAGCCTACTGAATTGCTTCTTTTTACTGTTTTGTTTTATAAGAATTGCAAAGTGCGCTTATAGGTTTCTCTTTCTTGTATCTTCCCATAAAAGTTGCCTTGCGTTCATTCGACACAGCTTACAACGTGCTGTTCTGTGGTAAATACATTGGAATATTTGTATACAGTGAGCACCGTGTCTGCGGTAAAAGCCTGACACTGTTTTATCGTTTAGTTTCTGTTTTCAAATATGGATATATCGCTTTTGAACAAGCAGAAATTTCATATCATTTTAAAACAAAGTCGAACATATCCGAGAATTTTCCTGCACCAGTATCAGATGCTTTCATGTCACGGACCAAGCAAAAATTGCATAGCCTACATGAGTTTTACAATAATGAACAAAGTTATTGGTAACAGCCTGCGCAGACATAGCCATTGCTTCCTTCTATTAAATGCAATTAGAAGGCAGAAAATATTGATTATTAAAAATTTTACATGACTTGACGGTGGTCAAACGTGGCATAATAGAGCATGAGAGTTACATGATCTAATTCCGGAAACGCTGTTCACTGCAGATAGTCTGGAACCAGTGGCGTAGCGAGGCTAAGTGCCGCCCGGGGCCGACCATAAAAGTGCCGCCCTTTCCACCCCTCAAATTTGCTTACAGAATTTTAAAATGAAAGAAGATCATGTTTCGCGCACATTTAAAGGTATAAGGATTAATGAAGCATCTTGAAAATCACAGTCAAACACTCACAAACTGAAATGGGTCTTGTTTTTTATTGTCGAATATGAGTCTTGCTTTTTCTGCTCATCACCACTTTTCGCATTATTAATTTTTCTATTTTTTGCTTTCTTTACATATGCATATAAGAACCCGACATGTTTCGTCAAATTTTCTTCCCTGTTGGTTTTTAATCTCTGGTAAGTTCACCGCATGACTCTTCATTAAAATGATTCTTAAACTTTTTCAGCTTGTGGCGCACTAAGAAAATAAAAAAGAATTCGCGGCACACTTACTACAAAAAAGTTACTTTAAAAAATTAAATGCGATGGGTGTGCCTGTTTTTGGAAACAATTGAGATTGAAACGAGGTTCCGTCGTTGCCAAGCAAAATAACACCCACATTTCGTCGTCAATTCCAAGAAGTTTCTCTCGTTTTTTACTTTTAATTTCTGTCAGCAGAAAATCCATATTCACAGAGCCTTGAAGATGCAAATGACAAGATTGTTTTGATAGCTTTAACACTGATCATTGAATAGGATTTGTAAGCAGATCGCCAAAACTCGTCCAAGCTGTTTTGGGGAAACAATGCTTGCAAAAACGGTTCGTTTCGTAAATCGATGAGCTGCTCTTCTCCTTCGGCAGAAAGATTGCTCGATTCACTGATTTCAAATGGAATAACTTCCCATCTAAAGTTCATAACAGCAAACTTAGGGAAGTAATTTTGAAGCGACAGCTGTACTCCAGACAATTAGTTCATGATTTCAGGAACAATTTCCTTTTTTAATGGGGATTCATTAAGAGTGGAGAACGAATCAAATATTTCCTTTGAGACTTTAGTTTTCCACAACGTCAACTTTTTGTCTTATGATCATAGCTTTGATGTTGCTGAGATTATATTTTCTGATGGCCATTCGAAACAGGAATTCTAATTGTTCAGTGTGTCAAACAAGTCAGAAAGAAGCAGAACTTTTAGCCACCAATACGAATTGGTTATCTTAAAAACTTTTTAAAAATTCCAAAAAGTTCCGCGGAACACCTGAGAATTTCTAGCGTCACACAGTTTGAGAACCACTGCTTTAATAGTTTATTCATTCCCGGGAATCACACGAAAAAATTAAGGGATGTGATGGCAGCTCAGCTACTTTACAGATGCAAACATTTATATATGTTAAAACTTCATAATTATTATCACCATCTTTAACTAAAAAGTAATATATATACTACCTACACCAGGCTAATCTGATAATATTATCTCAGTGATGTAAAGAACGTTTCGTTGTTCACTTCACTTTTCAGTAGTGGTTTAGTCCTTTTAGTATGAATAAAAGGCTTCTAACGTTAACTCTGTCGGCACTTGCACGGATCTCTCTATGGGTGCGGGGACCCAAAAAATAGATATTTTGAAAACATATCTCAAACAGGTTTAAAACTATGGTTGAGAAGCCCTGGCTTGCAGTCTTCATCGTGACCTGCGCACTTAGTCTAGCTGTTGTTTTGGACCTCTTCCAATTACACGTTCATAGTGCTATTTCTGGGCTTTGTACGTAACCAACAGAGCCATTGCCAGTAGGTGTTCAGTTGCGGGACTTCACGTTTGTGCAGGGGGTTGACATTCTAAAATTTGTCAAAAAAACACTGAATAAGAGGGCTTCACATTTCTGATTTATAGTGCTTCATATTTCAAGAATCGGAGGTTTGTTTGGGGGCTAAGCCCCCGTGGTGACAGCACTGGTGAGCAACAGACGTCTACTTCGAAAACTGTATTACCAAACCATGCCAAGCGGAACGTAGGCCTTATTTTAATGCTCAGCGGTGATTACAACTTCTCAGCTTCGACGGTAAGTGAGTTGAACAACTTTATTCGGTGCAGCCACTGTCAAATCGAGCAACTGTTTTGATTAACGACCCCTAAAAGCCTTCACCACAATCATATCTAAACATATCGTTTACCTTTGCGTTAGGTTTCCAGACTAAGGTTCTTGCCTCAAATTCATCAAATGAGAGCAAACACCCTTTCTTAGCTTTTGTTGTTGAAATTAATTTTTCTATGTTAAGTAAACCGTTGAACAATGGAGGGTTTTACGAAACTCACGTGGCCTATCGGCTGGCTCTGATTCACTCCATAGCAATTCAAATCGACAATCTGAACTCAAAGTCACTAACAAAAACGCAGCAAATGGACCACCCCACTTCAAAAACGTCATTTTCCGACACCATTACCTTATACAGAAAAACAGCCGTTGTATTGAAACTGAGCGAAGTTATCTTTGCAGAGTTCTTTACTTTACCCGCCAAAATTAAATGTTGATAAGCCTACCTAAAGACTAGGCTTAACATTATAAAATAGCATGAGATATGTCAAGAAATTTTTTTTATAATTTCAGCGACGGCAATTAGCGGCATACCAATGCCTGAAATTGCTTCTTACCTGGGCAGTTGAGGCGAACGATCTTGCCGAAGTGGCGCTGCGGCGTTACACTCATTGTCGGTGAATTGGACACACAACCTTCCAGTTGAGAGGTGGAACTCTACCAGTGAGCTATCACCACCCCAGCGAAATCTTCTTCGCCAATTCCTAGGTGTCCGACAGTGGCGTGCAGAGGTCTGGTGATGCCCGTGGCGACTGCTAGATTGGATGCTCCCCTTCTAAGTTTTAGCATTGAACAGTGACGCATGGTGGTCTTGTTACTGGATTTACGCTATTTGTGACGTCACAATATGACTTCACATTCACGGTTCCAAACCAACGTTTTGGCGAAGTTTGTTGACACAAGATGCATATTCAGGGACGCCGGAGCAGCGGTAGGGCAGGGGAGCAGTAACAGAGTTGAGGGCAATGGAAACTTTTCAAAAACAAAAAAACGTTACAGCTTGTGTTTGTTTCTGTTATCAACAATGTTGACCTCAAAAATAATAACAAAAATTACAGAAAATCATCCTCAATCTTCTGGGTGCCCAAATAGCTGCAGTAAATTTGTTTCAGATCGATCTTGATAAACCATGAAATTACCGATGATACTGTTATGAAAACGCACCTCCGCCCCCGTTGCACTCTTTTGAAAGGTCAGAGGGGCAGTTCCACCGCCATGCCTCCATCTTCTGGCGTCCCTGTGCATATTTACACGCACTCTCTTTACTCGTTGTTGCAGGCTACAATGTGTCACTACGAACATTAATTATATTAGCGGTATCCCAAGACAGAGCAGTTCATAACTGTAAAAAGATCCGGCAGCACGTTAAAACCAGGCCCGTAAACGCGGGGGGAATTGGAAGGCAATGCTCCCCAAATTTTGTGCCCCCTAAAATTTTGTTGTAACCAGGAAATTTTTTATTAAAACATACAATAAAAACAAAAATCTTGCCTCGCTAAAACGCATTTTCTCCCCCAAAACTTAAATCCTGCCTACGGGCTTGTTTAAAACAGCGGAGCAGAACACGCTTAGTGCTACGTCAGCGCAGTTCACAACTGCAAAAATGCAAGGCTGCGCTAATGTCTCGTTGCATAGCAGTCAATCAGAAGGTATGCAGCGGGGATGGCGGACACCCAGGGCTGACAGTTTGAAACATGTAAACTACACAAGAATTGAGAATGCGCATAAAGTACGCAAGAAAATTTGTTTTTTATTATGTGGCTGTCACATGTACTATTACTAATGGGAAAGAACAGATACGGGCTTGTGTGAGCCGTTATGATCAATTCGCCTGAACTGCCAATTAATGACGAAGCTCGAAACGAAGCACATATTGCAAGCACAGGTGTGCGACTGTATCAGCACAAAAAACGGAACGGGAAACTAGTAATGCATCATAAAATCAGCTAAATCAAGCACGTTGAAGTAAGACATTTTTGAAACTTTGGCTCAGAAATTAATTAAATGTCCATAATTATCTTTAGGGTTCATGTAATTGGACTTAACCAAAAAACACGTACCCGGTTTTTTAAAGCCCACTTGAAAAAGAAAATAAAACCCACCAAAAATCCCACTCTTTCTTTTCCCTTTGAAAAATGTACTATGAAAAAAAGTAAAATAAGCAGCATACTCGTACAATTAACTGTAAACTTGTTTTTAATGAAACAAACGAACAGCAACGAAATTTGAAGGACTTGACAAAGAGAAGAAAAATTCGAACAGTTTGAGTAAATTCTACTGGTTATCTTATTCAGCTCTGTAAAATCCGTTTATTTTAATTAATTTTTCTGCTTTCTCTGCATACAAGCTGTTTCTGATGTTGGACCATACCAAACGATATGCAGGGCATGTGCATAAACTTGGCATGAACTAGCAGGGCATGTGCATAAACTTGACGTATTACTGCAGAATTTGTGTGTGAAGATGGTGATATTGCATGATGCAATGTAAACAACACAGAACAGGGCTTTTGTTTTTTCTTAATAACAAAAACCTGTTTCTTTTAAAAGAATCAAAAAAACGGATTCAAAAAACAAAAAATGTACGTGGGTTGGTTTTCTTTTAGAAACAAAAACGGGTTTTTCTCAACCTTGATTATCTTTCGATCTTTTTGTGATTTTCCTTTGATCACACGATCTGGAACAAGCCACATCACTATCAGTTTGATTGGGTTTGCGCCGCAGACCTACAGTACAGGTCCCTAGTATTTAAGAAACTGAGAATTACTGGCATTTGAATATGTAAAAATAGTGTTGACAACAAAAAAGTTTCGAAAAATTAAATCCATGCAGCATGCGTTAGTAGCCCTACAATAGAAAAAATCATCTACAGCATTTAAATTCTTGTAATTTCAACCTTTGGATGCCCCCTGTCTTGGATGCCCGGAGCCGTCGCCCCGTTCGCCTCCCCCTCTGCACGCCACTGGTGTCAGGTGATGTTATGATGTGCCGTTGGGGAGTTACTGAGGAACCAACGATAGGAGACGAAAGATTCAGCTAGCCTTGATTATTTACCGTGATTTCATACAAAACTATTTTATCAGATTTTGAGAGGAAGGGCAATATCAACCGCGAACAACCGCCGTCCTAATGTTTGCTAGTCCGCAGTCGAATGTCATCTCTTTTTTTGTTCAAAGGGCTTTTGACTGAGTTCGCGGAAATGTGTTTGCCTGGTGGGGAAGGTGTAGGGACTGGGGCACAATTACCACACAAATAAGTGTGTAAAAAAAACCTAATTTCAAAACCAACACTGGGGCACTTTCGTACATTGGATTTTTGACCCAGACTTTTGAATAAACATTTCATCAATTTGCTCACTCCACAGCCACATGACGTGTTTTTATAGGAAAACCTACCAGTCTAGGCCTTCTAAACGCAACAATTGAAAAGAGTTGGAACTTTTAAATCTTTTAAAATTTTATTAAAAAATAATAACGAAAAACTAAAACTTTTAAACTCCTTTCAAAAATTTATTTTTGACAAGCAAAGTGCCGCCCGAGGCCCCAGCCTCCCCTTGCTACGCCACTGTCTGGAACTGTAGGGATTATGTGGAGCCCTGTGTGGGGTTACTTGTAGATCCCATATAGAGTTGACAGTATCTTCAAGTCAACCAAGTTCTAAGAGCTCTGACCTTCTCTCCCAACTAAACAACCTGACATTTGCCAAGCCAAAGCAAAGCAGCTGTAAAATTCTCACTTCTACACTACAAGTTCGTTGACAAGTTTTCCAAATGCAGCAGCATTTGTGTTTTTTTACATCCAGCTTTTACAACTTTTACTTGTATTGTGTTCTTTTACAGATCATCTCACTGATGTTTCAATGCACCTTAACTTTGATCATGAAGCATCCAATGCCCTTCCAGAATTTTTGTGAGACATTATCAGTTTACACTCCCGATCTCTTTCCGTAGCTTCCAGTTTCAGGCTTAGGCCTACACATTGTTTTTGCATTGGTCATTTTGCATTGATCAATGACATTTAATTGCAGTCATGTAATACGTTCTTATGCATAAACGCTGAGCCAATACAAAAAATCGTTCCTGAGAAAGCCGTGGTATATTTGCCGGAGAGCGCGGGGAGAGTCGAACCGCCATCTTAACTGAGGGAGGAACGACGTTCACTTGTTATTTGCTTGGTTTATCATTAGAATTATGGTGCGTTCATTGACGTTTTTAAAGAAAAAATTCGCAGTTGCGCTGATAACTACGGTCTATCATGCCTTTTTTGCAGGATGTTCTTTCACCTCTGTTTTTGGCAATACATCATTGTGAGTAACCCGGAATCCCGGATATTTTCTGAATTACAACATAGCTGTGTATTTACTAGATTTTCAATTTATTTCCAGCACAGCATAAGTGTGTATTTACTGGTATTTCACTTCAAACTCCTAAGAGTGCGATCATAGTACGCAGCCACATTTTGCAATGCAATGAAATCACTCTACTTAATATTCAATACCTAACAGTCGTTAAGTTATCTAGGAGTGGCGAAGATTTAGGAGCTTAACGCCCAGTTACTTATCGTAACAAAACAAGCAAAGAATGTGACTGACATTTTGGCCTTGCTGTATGACTTATTATTATCTAATGCAATCAAGTGGTATAAAAGACATGCAGACGATTCAGCCCACATTTCATTAACGGTTGCGTTATGCCGCTTCAGCAATACAAATGCAGTGGAATGTATCACTTCAGCATTTATGTCGTGTTCCTGTACCAAGATTTAGAGGGCCCATATGACAATTGCATATTCCATGGGGTGAGTAGTGTTAAATTGTTTTCGTGAGATTATTGCTTTCCATGTACACATAAAAGTGCTAAGTAACAAACGTCAGTAACCAAACGAAAGAGTCTAAAAAATCAATATCTTTATTCTAATCTGTTACAGACAACAAGAACAACATTTAAGAGGGGTTTCAGGATACCTCTATGCTATTTCAAAGTAACTAGCTCAAAGGTATTTACGAGATGGATGTTTTTCGGCGAGACTGCGTTTGTAAGACCACTTGTTTTCCGTCCAGACGGAACAAATTTAGTTAAGGATTAATGGAGTAGACACAAAAATCTTACTTTTGTGTTAAACTTGGTTTGGTATCTTTTCCTATTTCATGGCCGTGTGGTGATTTCTCGTGCTTTTACATTAAAATATCAGAAGCGCTTCCAAATGAGAAACTTTGCAAATGGTTGTGTAAACAAAACGTAAAATACAGCATACGTCAATATGTTTCACACATTGTTGAAACAAAGAATTTGTGTAAGACCTCGAGATAGTAATCCTGAATAAATTGCATTCTGCAGTATTTCAATAGCTTACGAGGTATATCCAGACACTATGGTGAAGAATATCCTTGAATATAGTCCTTTTATAAGCAAATTATTAGCTAAGTCTTTTAATAAGGTTTATTAAAAATAAAACTTTAGTAAGCGAATGTTGCGTTGTTAATTGGCAATTTAACATTTAACACTTTCGTTGTTAAATTCCATACATTAACAAATTTTTATTGGTGTTGCAGTGTGCCACGTCCTGTACATGTACCAAATTCTGAGCAAATTTAGCCGCAGGGTGCCAACATAAGATTGTTTTCTTGAAAGTCGCCTGCTTGTGCTGGAACGAGTGTTTGGACTGCTTGGGAACAACGTTTCGAATACGAGATAAAAATCTTTTCGAAACGTCAATATGCTGCGTAATGACGACAGACCTACAGCAGCTGTTTCTTGTAATGACCCTAAGATTTGAACAGTTTTTTATTTTCGGCACAGAATTACTTCCAGGTAGGTTTTAGTTGAGGACAAAAGCATTTTCTGAATGTAGGCTTATTACGCATCGTTCCTTGTGCAGTGTTGAAATTCATGTGTTACTTTTTTTTTTGAGCTAATTTTCAAAGCTTTGAAAAACTTAACAATAAAAATGAAACGAATGTGTCACGTGTTGTCGATACCATTACCAATCAGGATTCATACATAAGCGACCATTATTCCGAGAATGAGTTTGATAATGGCATACAGTCCTCAAGAATGGTCAAAGGAATCTGATGGTCAAGATATTCCTGGCACAAGTTGTCAAACCCATTTTCGCCAGCCAGATTGGCACCCTTTTCGAAGACAGCCTCGATCAGACGGTTTCCTGGCTAATCAAGCTCCACTGCTTTAGTGGTTTTGGATAGACAGTTTGGATCAATTGGATCAGTTGCACAAAGCTGCTAAGCTGTAGGTTGTCATTTATTGAAGTTGGTAATATTGGAGTTGTCTGTGTTTAGCTCAGGGAGGAGAACTTGTAGATTTTTAAAGTTGATTTTCAATCAGACGGACAAAATAATAACGTCTAATTATTACAGTAAAGATTACAGTAGCATTTTAGGAACTTGGAATCATATTTTATTCAATGGTGTCTAGATAAAGCTAAGCAGAAAATGCGTAAACGATGTTCACTGCAATGGCTAAATTTTTATAGGCATATTGGATACATTAGTCACGTGCTTTAATGTTTTGTGCACTCCTATTGCAAGATTTCAAGCAATATTCTATTCGTGATTCAATGCAATGTAAATGTTTGCGAAGTCTAAAAGCTGACACGATAGCCTGCAAACCTACATCACGGCAGTTGGTCGCTGTTTCCGACTGCGCATGTGATCGCTCAACGCTCTTGTTCGCCGTTATTCTACACCAGGGGTGTCCAAACTTCTTTGTCCGAAGGCCACATAAGCTATAATACACCACTTTCGAGGGCCGGACATCTTGCGTAATGTGACTGTTTCGGGATATGTTATATTCTACCAAATCTACAAATTTTTCGTAGTTATATCGTTTTTTTATTATTGACGTGTCTTTGCGGCCGGATGAAATAGCATCGCCGGCCGGATGAAATGGCTTCGCGGGCCGGATTTCGCCCGAGGGCCGTAGTTTGGAGACCCCTGCCCTACACTGAACCGTTTAACGTTACGTTGTTCTGACTTCATATTGAAGTGTAGTAGAGATTTTGTTGTATATCTGAATATAATCGAAAAAGGCAACCGACTTAGAGTGCTATTGGAGAGTTATTAACGGACAAAAATGGTGAGAACCTTTTCCTTCGTCTTGCCCTGGCATGGCAACTTCGAGATGCCAGGTAGCGTAGTTGGGAGACTGACCTGTGCTCATGCAACAACTTCTCAACTAGAAGGGATCTCTCTGGAATCGTTATTGACCGACGACCTACTATATTCGGTGCCGGAACACACACCCCAGAAACCTACATAAGTAAGTTACTGTGTGCTATGTAGTTAGCCAAGTTTAAAACATAATGAGGTTCCAAAAACAAGTTGGTTCACGTAAACCAGTTTGGAAAATGCAGTTTTTAAGAAAACAGTCGAAAACCTAATAATGACTAATCAATACCTGTGGGAAACAGAGCTCAAAACAGTTGATTACATTGTAATAACGTCTTTCTTCATGTGACTTCGATTTACCGCATGTGAGCATCAGTCCTGGCGAATTTGGCGTGAAGAAAACCTGCTTTGGTAAGTTGATTTATCTGAGCACTTACGACAAGCAAAGGGTTCCGCTCTGGTTCCCGTCACAATGAAAATTGTAACCAACTATATAATGAGGATTTGCGTTGTGGCGCAAAATATCAAACCCAGAAGCGTTCATTAAAACTTTAACGTTAACCTTTAATTGCTGCATGTCGATGGGATTATTAACGTCACTGTTTCATAGTTAACTTTGGAGGTTGATGCAGTAATTGATGACCAAGCTCATGTTTTCACTAATGGCGCCGACTTCTGGTCTTGCTATAAAAAGTATAACTTGCCGACATAACAGCAAAAGTAAAAACCTTCCTTGTGAACATTACATCTGGACACTTGTAAAACTCATATGAATGAAGTTCAAACCAGCGTCCAAACACACAACTGAATTTACATAGAAATCAGCAGGACTTACTTCCATTCTGTTGCAACAGAGAATGACAACTAATATAAATGCACTTCAACCCCACCTCTTTGTTCTTTTCCCGGTACATGCGTCTGCGTCGAACCATCAATAAGCAAAAACGATGCAAACACGACATCATGAAAGTCTTGAAGCAAGGTATTGACAAAAGTACGTAGATCATGTACCCAATGAACAATCCTAACGCGATTGCCAAGACGATGAAGATGGGAATAAGGTCACCGTCGGTCACGGCAAGAGTTGTTGAAGCTGTGAACATTTTTGTAGTGCAGTTAAACCTTGCGTTGGACAGAACCCTTTCATGATTTTCGTTTCGACAAAGTGCTCAAACTTCGCTTGGCAGTATTCAAGACAACTATGTCCAATTCGTGACTTGCTGGGCCGCATGCGGCATGGTCGAAGGCAGGCCCGTAGCCAGGTAGGAGGACAAAATACATTTTAGAGGGCAAGATTTTTTATTTTGTTTTATGCTTGAAACGAAATTTTCGGGGCACAAAAAGTTTGTGGGGGAACTGCTACGGGCCTGGTCGGAGATCATATGCGGCCCATTTTAGGTTTTCGCAGTAATATAAGCAGCCTATATACAGGGTGACACAAAAAAAACGGTCATCACCTAAACTTGAACAACTTTTGAAACAATTGATCGATTCTTTTTATTTTTCACATTTTCCAAGTAGAATTAATGTTGTAAGAGCCTACTAAATTTGACCTTCGAGATGCCATGGACTACTGAGCAAAAGATATTTATAGTTGAGGCAATGCCTCATATTTTCGGCAGAAGTCTGTCCACGCAGCTCAATTGCAATTCAAAGAACGGTTCGGATGTCGTGAATTTCCTGTCCACTCAATGATCTACAGATGGGTCAACAAGTTCAGAACCCATGGG